>WNFC01000247.1_pt1 | contig 57123 bp, 46 predicted proteins | sample 5400541 | NCBI WGS metagenome assembly WNFC01 (sample SAMN13153342, study PRJNA577476) | soil metagenome | isolation source: 120 cm saprolite under Douglas fir tree site 2 hole 2 replicate 1 | place: USA:California | collected 2015-04-18
TCGGGGTTCCTCTCTTCGGCGTCGTCCCGCTCTGCGGAACTCCGACTCGCTCGCGCTTACGGTTTAATGACAGGGTGCAAAATGATCGCCCATCTTCAGGGCTTGGCGTAAGGGACAGCGCTGAGTTCGCTTTCCACCACCGCGCGCACCTCAATCGAACCTTCCTGCGGGAGCGCGTCCAACGGTAGATGATCACGCCACACGGAGAAGCGCACGCGCAGCACAGTTCCCTGCTCCGCGTTCAGGTCGGAGAGAGGGATCTGGCATTCCAGAATGGCATCCATTTCCACGCGCAGGTCAGGACCTGCCTGCTTCTCGATGCCGTTTTCGCAGAACTGCCAGCGTGTAACCGCGCCCTCCACAACATCCGATTGCAGCCTGTAGGACGTGATGGGCAGTGCCGCATCCAGAGGCATGCTCTCCACGGAGATCACAACTCTAGTGTGGGCGATGGCCCATTTGCTGGCAGGCTCCAGGAAGTCCAGCCGGCAGTAGAGGCTGCTGGCGTTCACGCCGGCATAGCCGGTATCGAGCAGAAAAACCTTGCCGTGCATGGCCGATGAGTGGCGGTCAGCCACGTGTGTGGCTGCACCCAGCCAATCAAAATAGCCAATGTCCCGGCCGTCAATATGCGGATGGATGTACGCGGACTGCGGCGTGAACTGCGGCCTGTCATGGCGGCCTGCAATGGGCTGCGCCAGCACTTCAGGAGGCGCTGCGCCCATGGCGTGATAAATATTGGAAAGATGCTTGCGGTAAAGCTCATCAAAGTCACGATCGTTGTCCGAATGGTGTTCCGGACCGTACCACCAGTTCCAATCGCTGCCTTCCGCGATCAGCAGTTCTTCGAAAGCGAGTGCGCGCTGGGTTGCGGAAACCTTGTCCGCATTTTCTGCGTAGAAGTTGCGCGCCGCGGAGAGATAGTCCCATGCAGTGTTGTCTTCCGGAGCACCAATCCAGATATCAAAATTGGCGTTGATCCAAGATCCGGGAAAGATCGACGCCAGCGGTTCCGGCGTTTTCTCAACCTTCACGGCTTCAGCCACCGTCATGGCGGCGATGGCTGGGTCGTTCTGAATGCCGTCATACAGGCGGCGCAGAAATTCCCTGCCCGACTGCGGATAGCTCTCCCAGGCATTTTCGCCATCGAGAATAATGGGGACAACAGCGTCACGGCCTGCGGCCAGCACGGGCGCGGCAGATTCCTTCACGCGGCGCAGAAAGTCACTGGCGGCATCGCGCGGCGGCACGCCGGAGTAAACAAAACCAATCAGGTCAGAAAGTGAATGGTCGCGGAAAACGATGTTCATGTGCGCGTTTGCCTTCTGCCAGCGATAGACGCGATACAGCTTCTCCGCCGCCTCGGGCTCAAGCTTGCCGCTACCTTCGCGACGGAACAGGTAGCCGATGGACCGGCCAAGCACTCCTTCGTCAGTGGCAAGCCATTCCAGGCCTTCTTCATGCGCAATGCGCAGCACGTCATTGGAGACACTACCCTCTGAAGGCCACATGCCGCTTGGACGCACACCGAAAACCTTCTGATGGAGATCAATGCCGCGCTGAATCTGCGCGCGGGCATCATCCTCATGCTGGAAGCGGCTTGCCGGAAGTGGAAGCCCGGAGTGGGAAACGCCGCCCATATCGGTATCGCAGACCAGAGGCAAAATGGGATGGTAATAAGGCGATGTCGAAATTTCGATGGACCCACGCTGCGCCGCCACGGCATAAGCAGGCAGCACCTTGGCCAGGAATTGTCTCTGCTTCATCACCACAAGCTGCTGATCATCAGCAGAGTAGCCGCGGCCTTTTTTCACCAGCTCCTGGATATCTGGGTCTTGCAGGAAAAATTCATCCATCCAGGCAATCTGCGAAAGCACCTGAAGATCAGTGAGATCATTGTTGGTCAGTTGCTGAACCAGCCGGGCGGCGTCCTCAGGCTTGCTGCGATACTGCGCCCAGAGTTCGCGATATCGGGGATAACGCCCGATCATATTGTCTGTGTTGGCCTGAAACAGATATTGAATGGCAAAGAGGCGTTCACTGAAGTCGAGCTCGTGCGCAGGCAGAGCAGCCACTTGCCAGAATGGGTCCAGGGCCACGCCGCTGACATAATCCTGAATCTGCGCAATCAGTGAGGGGACTAGATTAAACGTCTGATGGACGTTTGGGAACTCATCCAGCAGCTTCACCATGCCGTAATAATCTTTGAGAGCGTGTAATCGGACCCAGGGTAGACGGTATTGTCCCGTCACCAGGTCTTTGTAGTACGGCTGATGCATGTGCCAGAGAAATACAAGGCGGATGGACGACATATCTGAGCTATCCATTAAATCATAACGCGCGAAATCATAAGCACCCGTCTGCTAGACTCATAGGCACCGATCACGTTTCAACGATCATTTGGTTACTTAGTCAGCACCAGGAAATCAGCTTAGCGTGCGCATTTTTACCCGCTACATCCTGAAAGAAGTCGCTTCTCACGCGCTCCTTGGAGCGTCAGTGTTCACGTTTGTAATTTTCATGCGTGAGGTAGGACGTTTGCTGGAACTGGTGGTTCGCAATAGCGCGCCCGTTCCCAGCGTTGCTGAAATCTTCTTCCTGCTGATGCCCGCCGCACTTACCGTGACCGTGCCCATGGGAGTTCTGGTGGGAATTCTCATCGGGCTCAGCCGCATGGCGGCCGATAGTGAAGTAACGGCCATGCGCGCTTCCGGCGTAAGCGTAAGAAAGTTTCTTGCCATCATCTCCATCTTTGGAGTGGCGGCCTGGATCTTTGCGCTCGTGGATACGGCCATCCTCGCTCCTAAATCCGCGGCGGCTCTTGCCGATCTGCAAAAGAAACTCACATCGTCGCAGATTTCTTTTCAGGTCCAGCCCCGCGTCTTCTATGAAGATTTTAAAAACTACGTGCTCTACGTTGAGGACGTAAGCTCCGGCTCCGGTGCGGCGGTCTGGAAGAACGTCTTCCTTGCTGATACATCAACGCCCGGCGCTCCAAAAATTACCATCGCCAAAGAAGCCGTGGTAAGCAGTGGCGGGCCCAATTCGATTCGACTCCACCTAATCAGTGGCGAAACTCACGAAACCAACACACGCCAGCCTGACCAGTACACCATCTCCACTTTCAGCGAGACTGACACCTCACTGACGCTGCCACCCATCCCCAAGCCAGTACAGGAAAAAATCCCAGTATCGCAGATGAGTACAGCCAACGTGCTGTGGCAACGCCACAATCCAGACAAAGAACAGGCACGCCTTTACTTTGCCGAATTTAATCGCCGTCTGGCACTGCCCACCGCATGTCTGGTACTGGTTCTTATCGGCATTCCTCTGGGACTCTCCGCGCGGAAAGGCGGCAAAGGCGCTGGCTTTGTCCTTACCATCGTCCTGGTCTTTATCTACTATTTTCTTTATGGCACCGGCCTGTCCCTGGCCCGCAACGGCAAAGTACCGGTGATCCCCGGAGTGTGGCTGGCCAACATCATCTTTGCCATTGTGGGTACGGTGCTGCTCTCACGCACAGACAAGCTGCCGGTTGAACTCGGCCTGGGACAGATGCTGTCCGCGCGTTTCAAGGGCTGGACAGAAGCTCTCTCCAGATTCGGCAGCAATGGCCGGCCCGACGAAAACGGGCGGGTCGCTGTACAACGGCGCCCTCGCCTGTTCAGCACACGCTTTCCCCTGATCCTGGATGACTATGTGCTCCGCAATTTCGTCGGATACCTGCTGTTGATCCTGGCCAGCTTTGTGGTGCTCATCATGGTGTTCACCTTTTTCGAACTCCTCAGTGACATCATGCGCAACAAGATCAACCCGATCACCATTGTCGCCTACCTGCTGAATGAGATTCCGTCACTGCTGTACATTGTCACGCCTCTGGCTGTGCTGCTGGGAGTGCTGGTCACGTTTGGAATCATGCAGAAATCCAACGAGCTCACAGCCATGAAAGCAACCGGGATCAGTATCTATCGCACCATCATTCCCATTCTGTTTATCGCTCTGGGGCTGGCGGGAGCGCTCTTTCTGCTGGACCAGTACTATCTGCCTTACGCCAACAAGCGCGTGGAGACCCTCAGAAACCAGATCAAGGGAAAGCCGCCACAAACCTATTTGCGTCCGGACAGAAAATGGATTTTTGGCCAGACCAGCAATAAACACGGCGCCCAGGCGGAAAACCGCAAAGTTTATTATTACGAATTTTACGAACCGGACCGCAACCAGTTCGGCAACATCACGTCCTTCGAGCTTGACCCGCACAGCTTTCAGATCGCGAAACGTATTTACGCCACCCGCGCGCACTGGTCAGAGAATCAGTGGGTTTTTGAAAACGGCTGGCAGCGGTCGTTCAACGGTGACATGGTCACCAACTATCATCCGTTTAATGCCGCTGCGTTTCCGGAACTGAACGAGCAGCCCAACTACTTCAAGAAGGAAGTCCGCCAGTCACAGGAAATGAGTTATGACGAGCTCAGGGCATATATCCGCGACTTGCAGCAGGCCGGTTTTGATGTGGTGCGTCTTCGGGTGGCGCTGCAAAGGAAGATTGCCTTTCCGCTGATCACGCTGGTAATGGCTGTGCTGGCATTTCCTTTTGCCCTGTCCGTGGGCAAGCGCGGCGCGCTTAGCGGCGTGGCCACGGCCCTGATCATCGGCCTGGTGTACTGGGTGACATCAGCCCTGTTTGAAGCCATGGGCAACGTGAGCCAGTTGCCTCCGCTGATAGCCGCATGGTCGCCGGATCTGATCTTTGGCCTGGCCGGTGGGTATCTGATCTTCAAGACACCGTCGTAGAATCCAAGTCTCACCACTGATTTGCACTGATGACACTGATCCAAAACCAAGATCTTTTTTATTGTTTTCCTCCGTACTCCTTTGTGTCCTGCGTGGTAAATCGGGCTTTTAGAGTGTCTTCAGATCAGTGTCATCTGTGTTGATCAGTGGTGAGAATCGGTTTTGCTGAGCCTTTACCCTGTTAAAATCATCTATACAGGCTCATGTTCAAAAACCTTCAGCCCCTCTTCCCGTACCTGAAACGATATCGCTGGACGTTGTTCTGGGGAGCGCTCACCGTCTTCGGCAACAACGGCCTCTGGGTGCTGTTCCCGCAGGTACTGAAGCGAGCAGTGGACGACCTGAACCGTGGCGCCACGCAACACAAGTTTCTGGTCTATTCCCTGCTGCTGATTGGCATTGCGCTGGTCAAGGGAACGTTCCAATTTCTGACGCGCTGGCTGATGATCGGTGTCTCCCGGGACATTGAATATGACCTGCGCAATGACATGTTTGCGCACCTTTCCAGCCTGCCCTACAACTATTACCAGAAGAACCGGACGGGTGACATCATGGCCCGCGCCACCAATGACCTGAATGCCGTGCGCATGCTGCTGGGGCCGGCCATCATGTACTCCGCCAATACGCTGGTGTTCACCGTGGCGGCGCTGTTCTTCATGTGGCACATCAGCCCCACGCTCACGATCTATGCTTTTCTGCCCCTGCCGCTGGCCAGCATCATCATTCAATATTTCGGACGCCGCATTCATGAGCGCTTTGAACGCATACAGGCGCAGTTTTCCAACATCTCCGCGCGCGCCCAGGAAAATTTCTCCGGCGCACGCCTGATCCGAGCTTACGCGCAGGAAGAATCTGAGATTGCGCTGTTTGAAACCTCAAACAAAGAATACGTGACTCGCAGTCTTCCGCTTGCCCGCCTTATGGGCATGCTCTGGCCTGCTCTGGAACTGCTGCTGGGACTGGCCTATGCCATGGTCCTGTGGCTGGGGCCGCGCGGCGTGATCAAGGGCCAGATGTCGGTAGGCGACTTTTACGCCTTCACCATGTACATCCTGATGCTCACCTGGCCGGTGATTGCCTTGGGATGGGTGATCAACATCTTCCAGCGCGGTACTGCTTCCATGACGCGCATCAATGAAATTCTGACAGCCAAGTCTGAGATCAGCGATGACGCGTTGCCCGCCGAATCGCCGCAAACGATTGCGGGCACCGTTGAATTCCGTCACCTGAATTTCGCCTATGACGGAACATCCGTTCTGAAGGACGTCAACCTGACTGTCCCGGCAGGCACCAGTCTGGCGATCGTTGGCCCAACCGGTTCAGGTAAGACAACGCTGGTCAGCCTGATTCCGCGAATCTATGATGCTGTTCCAGGTTCGATTATGATTGACGGCCGTCCCATCCGCGAATATTCGCTGGAAACCTTGCGCCTCAACATTGGCTTTGTGCCCCAGGAAACTTTCCTGTTCAGTGACACCGTGCGGGAAAACATCGCCTTCGGCGTAGAGCAAGCCACGGACCAGCAGATACATGACGCTGCCGAAGCCGCCAGCATCGCCTCTGACATTGAAGCATTCCCAGATCAGTACAAGACGCTCGTCGGCGAACGCGGCATTACGCTTTCCGGCGGACAGAAGCAGCGGTCGGCGATAGCGCGGGCCATCGTCCGCGATCCCCGCATCCTGGTTTTAGACGACGCACTGGCCAGCGTTGACACCTATACGGAAGAGAAAATCCTCAACCACCTGCGCGAAGTCATGCAGGGACGCACCACGATTTTCATCTCCCATCGCGTTTCTACGGTCCGCAACGCTGACCGTATCGCCGTGTTGCATCATGGACGCATCGTAGAATCAGGGACGCATGATGAGCTTATCGCCCGCAACGGCTACTACACCGAGCTCTATAACAAGCAACTGCTGGAAGAAGAACTGGCCAGAGTCTGATTCGCCCACAAACCTCGTGCGGGAATTAAAGGGGCGGTCCTTACCATGAAACGCGTGGTCATCCCTGAGCTGTTAGATAACGACGAAGGTACGCCTCAGGAGATTGAAGGCTCACTGGCCGACCTGCGCCTTATCAACCGCAACTTTGGCGGCGTGCGCACCATGACCTGTCTGTTGCGATCTGTGGCGCAAAAAAAGAAGCTGAATACAATCTCATGGCTGGACGTGGCCAGTGCGTCCGGCGACGTGGCCTTACGATCGCAGCAAACGCTGCAGCGTGAAAACATTTCCGCCAAGCCAACTTTGCTCGATCTCAACATAACGCACATGAACCGCCAGCTTCCCGCCGTCTGTGGTGACGCGCTGGCCCTTCCCTTTGCCGACGACAGCTTTGATGCCGTCGGCTGCTCGCTCTTCGCCCATCATCTGGAGCCCGATCAGGTCACCGGCTTTGCTCGTGAAGCCCTGCGCGTGGCACGGCACGCTGTACTGATCAATGATCTGATTCGCTCGCCATTGCATTTAGCTCTTATCTACGCCGGGTTCCCCCTGTATCGCAGCCGTCTAACCCGGCATGACGCTCCGGCTTCAGTAAAGCGGGCCTACACGCTGGAAGAAATGAACAAAATGTTGCGGGAAGCAGGCGCCGCTGAGGTTGAGACTAAGATTTATTTTCTGCTGCGCATGGGAGTCATCGCGTGGAAGCATCCGGGCACGAATACGATTTAATCGTGGTAGGCGCCGGCCCTGCGGGCTCAGCGTGCGCAATCACGGCTGCGCGAAGCGGCGCGCGTGTACTGCTATTGGATAAAGACAGTTTTCCACGCCACAAGGTCTGCGGTGAATTTGTCTCCTCTGAATCCCTGCAACTGGTCGATTCCTTACTGGACAACGATCATGAATTTGCCGCGAGACCAAAGATCACATCATCACGCGTGTTTCTCGATTCCCGCCAGATCACCATACCCGTGGAACCGGCGGCGTCCAGTATTCCCCGCTATGATCTGGATGCTGCGTTGCTGCGAGCAGCGAGAAGTGCCGGCGTGGATGTGCGCGAAGAGGTGCTGGTACGCGACGTTGACCGTGAAGTCGAAGCTCCATTTACCGTTACAAGTTCGATCGGAACATTCAAGGCAAAGGCCGTTGTTAACTCCACTGGACGATGGTCACAGCTCACACAGCGCGAGGCTTTGAATAAGAGAAGCCAGGACAAGACAAAATTAATTGGCCTGAAAGCCCACTTCAATGAAGCGTTGCCGCCGAACTCCGTGGATCTCTATTTTTTCCCGGGAGGATATTGCGGGGTTCAACCCATTGATCCGAATGCCGTCAACACCTGCGCCATGGTGCTGGCGAGCGTCGCTCGATCGCTGGAGGAAGTCTTTGCGCTTCACCCTGAGCTTCAGCGGCGCAGTCGCAACTGGCAGCAGCAATTCCCCACGGTCACCACTTCAGGCTTACGCTTTCGGGACCCCCGAACAGAAGACCGCGGCATGCTACTGGCAGGTGACGCCGCTGCATTCATCGATCCGTTCGCGGGAGACGGTATCTCGCTCGCGCTGCATGGCGGAGTCATGGCTGCGCAGGCGCTTGTTCCCTTTCTCCAGCAAAGGGCTTCCCTTGCCCAGGCACACGCGGCGTATCGCACGGCCTATTTCCGGCAGCTTGCGCCGGCTTTGCGGAACGCCTCGCGCCTACGAAAGCTGCTTGCAGCGCCGGCATGGCTGCGCGCCGGCATCATCAGGCTGGCAGGCAATGAAATGATAGGCAGGATGATTGTGCGGGAGACAAGGGCGCGAGGGTAGCCGGTGGCTACGGTCTTAAAATCCCGAGCGTAGCGAGGGGTCCCTATAGCCGCGACGCTTTTTGGTGGGTATAGGGATCCCTCGCTTTCGCTCGGGATGTGAATCTTTACCCGCTATGGGCCGCTACCTGCGTGCGGCGCAGAACACGTCTTGCCACGGCCAGCAGATCAGCTACTTCAAAGGGCTTCACCAGGCAGAAAATCTGCGTGGCATCCACAAACGTGCGCACGGAGGGATCAGAGACATTGGAGAGCACAAGGATGGTCTTGCGCACCAGGTCCGGTGAATGTTTCTCCATGTAGCGGTACACGTCTTCACTCGACCAGTCGCCGGGAATCTTGCTGTCGAGGAAGACAGCGTCAATCACTTCATGCGACAGATACTCAATGGCCTGGGCGCCGGAGTTAGCGGTCAGAATGGTCAAGCCGGCGGCGGTGAGCACTTCACGCTCAAAATCAAGCACCGCTTCTTCGTCATCCACCAGCAGAACCTGGCCTTCAAGACGCGATTCGCGCCGGGCCACGATGCGCTCGCGCTCGCTCAGCGGCTTTTCGCCCACGGCCACCGGCAGGCGGACCTGAATCAAAGCGCCGCCAGAGGGATGGTTCCTGGCGGCAATTTCTCCGCCATGCTCTTTCACGATTCCATAACAGATGCTCAACCCCAGACCGGTCCCCTTGCCTACGCTCTTCGTCGTGTAGAACGGATCAAACACATGTTTGGGATCATTCAGGCCCGGGCCGGAGTCGTGGAATTCGCAGACCACATTTCCGTTGTCGCTGAAAATCTTGATGCGCAGGACGCCGCCATTGCGGCCATCGAGCATGGCGTCCGCCGCGTTATTGATGATGTTCAGGTACACCTGTTCAAGCTGGTGCGGATCCACGATCACTGACGGCAACACAGCTTCGAACTCACGCTGCACGTTAATGTTGTTGACCTTCAGGTCATAATCGCGCAAAGCGATGGTATCTTCCATCACGCTGCGCAGGTCCACGTGCACGCGTTGGGGTTTATGCTGGCGCGCAAATGAAAGCAGGTTCTGCACGATCTTCTGGGTTCGCTGCGCCTGTTTGTACAGCTTCTGAATAAACTCCTGGACGCGTGGCTCCAGCTTTTCACTTTCCAGCAACTGTGCATAGCCCAGAATGGCCGTGAGCGGGTTATTCAACTCATGGGCCACGCCGGAAATTAACTGGCCAACCGCGGACATTTTTTCGCTTTGCAGCAGTTGTTCCTGCGTGCGCCGCAGGTCTTCATACGCACGACGCGTCTCATGGTAAAGCTGGATTTTTTCAATCGTGGTGGCCAGCTGCCGCCCCACGGCAATGAGCACGCCTTCTTCTGATCGGTTGAAATTGCGCACTACGCGGCTGCTGGTGGCCAGCACGCCCAGAATCTTTTCTTTGCGCCACAGCACCACCCACATCCACGCGTGCAGCCCCTCGTTGGCGATGATGCTGGTGATTATGTCCGGAAGTTTGTCTTTGCTCTGGTGATCAACAATCTCTGTATGGTTGGCGCGCAGAGCTTCCACAAAGTCCGCCGGCAGAAGAAACACGTCATTATCGGCGATGATGGAGCTGCGATGGCCGTAAGAGGCTTTCTTCAACAGCGCGTTGGTTTGATCGTCAAACAGGTAAACCGAAGCCGTATCGGTGGCCAGCAGCTCAACAATCTGCAGCATGATGAGCTGAAGAATTTCATCCAGGTCAAACGACTGGTTGAAGGTAACGGCAATGTTGTTCAGGACATAAAGCTCGCGATTGCGGCGGCGGATCTCATCCTCCGCGTGCTTCATCTCCGTCACATCCATCACCACGCCCTGATAGCGCTCCACGCGCCCGCCAGGATCACGCGTGGCAAAGCTGCTTTCAATCACATAAATTTCATTGCCATCTTTGCGCCGCAGCCGGTATTCAAAATTTCTAACAAAGCCCTGGCGGCTGATCTCGCTGAGAAATTTCTTGCGGTCTTCGTTGTCAACGTAGAGAGACTGGAGCACATCCAGCCCAAGCACTTCCTCTTTATGCGAGTAGCCCAGCATGCGAACAAAGGCTTCATTGCAATCCACCAGCTTGCCATTGGGCGTGGACGCGAAAACTCCTTCATGCATGTGATTAAACAGGGAGGTGTAGCGCTCCTCAGAAGCTTTGGCCTCCGTGATGTCCTTGATCACGTGCACGGTGCCTGCGCGGGTCATTTCCTCATTCGTGTAGGGCGAGGTTGACACCACTGAGTAGCCCCCAAAGCAGGGATCTTCTTCACCCGAACACTCTGCGTGCGCGCAATACGGACAGTTGCTCCAGTTCATCCCTGCGCCCGGCATGATGCTCTCGCACAACTGGCCAGTAACGTCAACGAATGGCATTTCGAGACGCCGCAACAGCGCCTGATTGGCCCGCAGGATGCGATAGTCACTGTCATGCACCAGAATTGAATCCGGAATGGAATCAAAGGTGCCCGCCCACTCACTGCGTGACTGCTCCACTCGATCAGCGAGTCTGTGATTTTCCACGGCCAGACCCAACTGCTTGGCCGCCGCTTTCAAGAACGCCCGCTCGTCACCGCGATGGGCGCGGAAACTGTCAATCCCCAGGACCAGCACCCCAATGCGAGAATTCTTCCCTTCCACGGGCACCAGCAGTATGTGGTGGATGCCTTCGCTTCCCAGCGCTTTGGCCACCTCCGGGGGATTGGAATCCGCCGCACGTACCACGCACACCGTGCTGTCGCGTAGCGCCAGGCCGCCTACGCTTTCATTCACGTCGAGAATAAAATCCTGTTGCTGGAAGGCCTCAGAGAGTCCGCTGTGCGAGACCATGACCAGCTTGTCGCCCTCCAGCAATCGGAACCACGCCGCATTGGCGCGCGTGATCTTCATGAGGTGGGTCAACACCAGATTTACCGTGGCTTCAAAACCCTGCGATTCGGAAATCTTGTGGGTAATCGTGTTAAGCACGTCCAGCCGCTGAATCTGCACGCGCGAATCATCCAGGACGATAGTCATCATGCTGATGCCAAGGGCCAGGTCCACCAGGAAGTCATGCCACAGTTCCGTGGTGGGGCTCTGCGATAGATGAAGGTGAAGAATAGGAAGCATTGCGGCCAGAAGCCAGCGTCCAACGTTCGGCCGCCCCCAGGCCAGGCGCAGCAGTTGTATGGAAGCGATGAGGGCCCCCAACCGCCATAGCCCAGCAAAAGCCGTGTTCAGGGTCTCCACGCGCGGGAACCACACGGCGTGAAGCACAATCAGCACCATTGCGGCGCCCAGAACGACCCCAGTGGGAAGAATCAGCCGTTTTTCATCGGTGTATAGCAGGACGGCACTGGAGAACAGCCCTATTGCCAGCAAAAAGCACGCCCACGTCAACACCGTGAGCACGATTGAGTTCTGATCTAACTGGCTGATGGAGAGAAGCTTGGATGCGCTATAAGCAATCCACCCTGCGATCCACGGGACCAGGTATTTCTCCCGGAAGCTGCGGTACAACAGTACTGCCCCAGCCAGAAGAATGAGAAGAGTCGAGCCTTTCGCAAGGAAGGCTGATTGCAGAACCAGATCCATGATCACCAGTGTTTTGAGGTAGGGGAAATGTTATATATCATAAACCCTTCATGACTCAGATATTTTGTACATTAGGCCATTGTATTTCCGTGTAGTCTGCGTTAGATTAAACTTCCCCCCGGCAGGAAATCCTTCATGAATACAGATCGCATTCTAGTCGTTGACGACGAAGAATCAATACGTGAAATCATATCGTCGATGCTGAGTGCCGCGGGGTACAAAACCCGCTCTGCCAGTTCAGCCGTTGAAGCCCTTGCCATCCTGAATGCTTCCGGTGAGTTTGAGCTGATGCTTTCTGATCTGATGATGCCGGAAATGGACGGCATCGCCCTTCTGGAACGTTCCAAAGAGAAGTTTCCTGACATGCCGGTGATCATGGTCACTGCTGTGCATGATATCTCAGTCGCGCTGGCCGCCATCCGTAACGGCGCCTACGATTACCTGCTTAAGCCTTTCGAGCGTGAACAGCTTCTGGCCATGGTTCGCCGGGCCCTGGAAACGCGTCGCTTGCGGATGGAAAACCGGGCTTATCAATCGAATCTGGAATCGCTGGTGGCAGCCCGCACCGAACAACTTCGCCATGCCATGACGGAGTTGGAGCGTTCTTATGACGTAACCCTTGAAGCGTTAGGCGACGCGCTCGACCTGAAAGATGCCGAGACTGAAGGACACTCCAAGCGTGTTACGGCCTTTACCATCGCCATTGCCCGGGCCATGAGTCTTTCCGGCGAAGATATTAAGATTATTGCGCGTGGCGCTTTCCTGCATGATATCGGCAAGATGGCCATACCAGACGCGATTCTCCGCAAACCTGGGGCCCTGACACCGGAAGAAACTGAGATCATGCGCGAGCATTGCTTCCGCGGCTACCAGATGCTTAAGAAGATACCGTTCCTCTCGCGGGCCGCTGAGATCGTTTATTCGCACCAGGAGAAATACGATGGCACCGGCTATCCACGTGGACTGCGTGCGGAAGAGATACCCATGGGCGCGCGCATCTTTTCCATTGCCGATACGCTGGACGCCATCACGTCAGACCGCCCTTACCGTGCTGCCCAGACCATCTCAGCCGCTCGCGAAGAAGTCCTGCGCTGGTCCGGACGCCAGTTTGACCCCGAAGTAGTCCGCGTCTTCATGGACATGCCAGACACCATATGGGAAGACCTGCGTAAGGAAATTAACTCCCAGAAATTCAATTACGCCATCAAACTGCCCGCCGTCGCCGCCAAAGTCACATAGAAATACCGTCGCCATCCGCTGAGCTCAATTCCCCGCATGCAGGAGTGTCTGCGCTCCACAACCCAATCCCGCGATTACAATGAATATCGAACTGTCGCGCGTATTGGCGGCAGTTAAAACCGCGCGTGAAGGTGAGAGCGATGGCTGTATTAACTGATTCTGCGATTCAAGCGGCTCTAGGCAAGCTTCCAGGATGGAAGCGCAACGGATTGGCGATTGAGCGGACCTTTGAGTTTGCCGACTTCAAACTGGCGATGGCGTTTGTGAACAAGATCGCTGAGGCTGCTGAAGCGGCCAACCATCATCCTGACATCGACATTCGCTATAACAAGGTGAAAGTGTCTCTGGTGTCCCATGACTCAGGGGGAGTCACGGAAAGGGACGTGCGCATGGCGGAAAGAATCAATGCCATCGCGGGTTGATCAGGAATAAAGATCAGGTATAAAGATCAGGCCTGCTCTTCCAGGGCCGCCGCCAGATTATCCAGGGCGCGCTGGATGGAAGTGAGCTGATCATCCAGAAAATTGTTGAACTCGCCCAACGGGTCGCTGTGCTCCACCAGACGATCAAAGGCATGGCGAAGCTTTTCCCGTCCCCGTTCGCTGGCGACCATCAGTCCCAGCCCACTCAACCCCACCACCGCTACAGGTATGAACCAATTCTTCATAGTCACCCGACCGATATAGGCCTATTGCCTAGGTGTTAAGATGTAATCAGCATGCTAAAGATGTGTCCGATTGTACAGTTACTTCAGTAATGAACTTTTTCCCACCGCAACAACACCTATCGCCCTGGGTTTAACGCTATCAGAGTAAGTAACTGAGATGCCGGAGAGCAGCTCTCGGGTAGCCATCCTGCATCTCACGTTGAGCAACTGTCACTAAAATTCAGGTCAACTGCTTCAGATTGACCCCAAGAGGTGCAAGCCATGCAGCCAAAGTGGATCGCCTCCGTTTGTGCTTTGGGAATAACGCTCGCCATGAGCGCCGCGGCCCAGGACAACGGAAGCTCAAACTCACAAGACAGCCCGGTTTTGAAAACACGTCCACAGGACGCTTATCCCGGACCGCCTCCGCAAGCTGGTGGCTACCACCCCAATCCTGTTTATGGCGCGCCGCCGAACGTTATTCCGGAGGGCCAGCGCTTTATTGTGAAATTAAAAGACACGCTGGACACCAAAAAACTGTCAGAGGGAAAACACTTTAAGGCCGAATTGCGCGAAGACCTGACCACGCCCAGCGGCCTCATCATTCCTCGCGGACGCAACGTGAAAGGCCATGTGGCCCGCTACGAGCATGGCTTTACCGGCGCGCGCATTATGTTGGCGATGGATGAGATTGAAACCCGCCACGGCTGGGTGCCGCTGATCGCTACGGTCACTGGCGTCCCCGGCGATGCTTCCGTCAAGTCGGTCGGCGACGAAGGCGAACTGGCAAAGAAAGGTCCGGACAAGAAGCGCGTAATTGAAAACGCAGCCATTGGCGCCGGTATTGGCGCGGTGAGCGGTTCAGTGCTTGGCGGCGGCAAAGGCGCTGCCATTGGAGCAGCGGTTGGTGGCGGGCTCGGCACCGGAACCAGTCTGCTCTTTAAGGGTGGCGATATGAAACTGGATAAAGGCACACAGCTTGAAGTCCGCCTGGAACGCGACCTTCAAGTACCGACTCATTGATTTTATGAGGGCAATTTCATGAGGGCCGCAGGTTAGGAAGAGTAATCGCTTCTCTGATCTGCTGCCCTTTTCGATTTCGATGGCATCCTAAATACAATGGCATCCTAAATACAATGGCAGTGCTCCCCACAAAACGACCCGAACCTGGCAGGCGCTTCTCCCTGTGTGCACTTGCCCTGGTCGTGATTCTGATCATTCTGGTCTTTCTCATTCATCGCAACAGCGTCGCCCCGGGGAATGCCAATCCACCCGCCAATACTCATCAACGCAATTGATCGAGATTTGGTAATTGCGTAATCGGGAAATTGAGTAATTGCGTACTGAGTAAATCAGATTTCGATTTCAATTACCCAATTACCAAATTACCCAATTACCAAATGATCTTTATTTCAGCGCACTACCCATAAAGCTGCCCACATCCTTCTTCAATTCGCCCAGCGACTGGTCCTGTATATACATCATGTGTCCGGCGCCGTAATAGCCAAGCGAAACGCGCTTGTGTTCGTCAGCGTCCAGGCCCATGTGGTTGAGCGTGTACTGGGTCCCGAAGTATGGCGTGGCCAGATCGAAGTAACCTGATCCAACAAAGAGCTTCATGAATGGATTCTTATCGAAGGCGTCTTTGAGCGCCTGAGCGGTGTCAGGGAAGCCGCCCCGTTGAACGCCCCAATCCCATTCGTCAAAGCGGAAGCCGCCGCCCAGGATGTAGTACTCAAGATCAGACTTGTAGCCGAGTTCGGTGCGCACGTACTGGTTGAACATGGCGGTGTAAGGAGGACGAATGGCGTTCATGCTGGGATCGGATGCCGCGGTCTCCAGCGGCGTGCTGCGTTCGTTGCCCAGGAAACGGCTATCCAGGCGGCCCACGATCTTTCCCTGATCGCGCATCAGGGCCTTGGTGAAGTGGCCTTCATCAATGCGGAGATTATTCTGCTCGACGTAAGCTTTGCTCAGACCCGTGTAACGCGCCAGTTTCTCGGCGACAGCAGAACGTTCCTGCGGGGTAAGCCGATCGCCCTTGGCCAGCGCTTCCGCATAACCGGTGGCGGCCCACTGTTCAACTTCAGCCCGCAGTTTGGGAAAGTCCTGCTGCAGGTCAGGCGAAAGCTTTTTGTGATACCACGCGGCGTCAGCATATGTGGGCAGGAAGATGATGTAAGGCAGATCGTTGCCGACGGTGAAGTCCGTGGTCTGAAAATTCAGGATGCTGGAGATCAGCATGACGCCGTTAAAGGCCACGCCGTGTTCGAAGAGATATCCGGAGAGCCCGGCGGCACGCGTGGTGCCATAGCTTTCGCCAACCATGAACAGCGGTGATGACCAGCGCTCATAGCGTCCGAGATAAAGACGAATAAATTCCCCCACCGATTCGATGTCGCCCTTGAGGCCGAGGAATTTCCTGGTCTGGTCGCGTTTCACGGCGCGGCTGTAGCCGGTGCCGACCGGGTCGATGAAGACCAGGTCCGTCTGGTCGAGCCAGGAATATTCGTTGTCCACAAGTTGGTAGGGTGGCGCGGGCATCATGCCGTCGGACTGCATCTTCACACGCTTTGGACCAATGGCTCCGAGATGCAGCCAGACAGATGCCGATCCCGGACCGCCGTTGAAAGAAAACGTGAGCGGACGCTGCGCCGGCTGCTGGCCATCCAGCGTGTAAGCGATGAAGAAGATATGAGCTTCGACCTCGCCGGTTTCAACGTTTTTAAGCGGCAGCGTGCCCGTGGTGGCGGTGTAACGCAGAAGCTTGCCGCCAACATGGGCCTCATGATGTGTCACCACGGGCGGAGCATCCGATACATCCTTCTTTGGCTCGGCTTTAGCGTCGGCGGCCTTGGAGTCAGTGGTCGCGGACTTGGCAGTGTCAGCAGAGGCCGGAGGCGTAGAGGCACGGTCTTCACGGTTGCGCTGAGCGACGGCACAAAGAGAAAGGGTAAAGACAAGACACAGGTACAGCGGCAGGGCACGGCGCAAGGTCATTGAAATTGGTCTCCAGCCAGTTAGACGGGTATATGGAAAACACGTGAGTTTATCTGGGGGAACGGAAAAGGGCAAGAAGGCATGTGCTTGTACATCCCGAGCGTAGCGGTTTGTTCATCCCGAGCGTAGCGAGGGATCCCTACCGTCTCGTGGACCTTATCTTTCCATACCCCAGCAGTATCAAAAAATTAAGCGCGCGCGCTCTGATCATTACCATTCTCAGCCTGGTGGCTATAGGGTTCCCTCGCTTTGCTCGGGACAAAAAACTAAACCTTCCCAAACGGATCTTCCAAACTCGGGCTCTGCGGCGTGAACAGTTCAGCGCCGTTGTCTGTGATGTGCATATCATCTTCCAGGCGAACACCGAACTCGCCGCGGATGTAAACACCCGGCTCATCACTGAAACACATGCGTGCTGCCAGCGGCAGCTTGTTGCCGCGAACGAGATAGGGCCATTCGTGACCGTCCATGCCAATGCCATGGCCTACGCGATGTCCGAAGTGGGCGTAGTCTGGTCCGTATCCTGCATCGGCGATCACCTTGCGGGCAGTCGCATCCACAGCTTCGCATGGAACGCCCGGTTTCGCCGTGGCCAGCGCGGTGGATTGCGCTTTGTGCACGATCTCAAAAACTTTTTTCATCTTGTCCGTCGGCTTGCCCAGAACAACGGTGCGGCTGATGTCAGACTCGTAGCCTTCCACCTTGCATCCACCGTCCATCAGCAGAATGGTGCCTTGTTTGATCACCTGGGGCTTGGCCGATCCGTGCGGTAGAGCGGAATTCTCGCCCACCTGCACTCCTGCACCGCCCTGAAATCCCTGGCGTGCATGTGCCGCCGAGACCATCTGGGCAAAATCCTGCTGCGTCATGCCTTCTTTCGTGGAGAGGTATGCCGCTTCATAAGCCGCCAGCGTGACCTGATTCGCCAGCGTCATTAATTTCAATTCATGGTCGCTCTTCATCATTCGGCAGCCCGCCGTCACGGGTGTAGCGCTGGTGATCTGCACTGTAGGAGCGGCGTTGCCTACTCCTGAGCTGAAGACGTAATGCACCGTCTCTTCCATGCCGATCTTCCCTGCCGCGATGCCACGCTCCTTCATCCCGTTGGCAATGAGTTGGTAAGGGCTCTCATCTTCCTGCCATATGCGTACGTCGGCCTTGGCATCACCCATGTTCATCATGATCTGTTCGCGGGCACGGTCTTCTTCAAAGGCCGGGCTCACATAAAATGGATTGCCCTTGGCCGGCACGATCATGGCAAACAGACGCTCGCTCAGCCACCAGCGTATGCCGGTGAAATAGTTCAGCGATGTGCCGCCAATCATCATGATGGCGTCCAGCTTGTTGTCCCGCATCAACTGCTGTGCGCGTTCAAGTCGCAACAGCCGCTCTTCAATCGTGATAGGAAGGGCTTCGCTTTTGCGTGATTTCAATCTTGCGATCGGCGCAGGCAGCGGCTTTTCTGGCGCACTTTCCTGTTCCTGTTGGGCGAATATGGCCCCAGGCTGCGCGACAGCCAGCGTAGTAGCGATACCGGCGTTCTGCAGGAAACTGCGGCGGGAAGATTTCATCAGGGCTCCTTAGTTTAGCGGGCACATGCCCACGTCAAATGTCGTACGATTCATGCCATTCTCTCAAACCCTGTCATCCTGACCGAAGACGAGCGACGCAAGTCGTGAGGCTGAGTGGAAGGATCCCGAGAATGTATCCTGCACCATGCCGATACAGGGTGTTCTCCCCGAATGCAGCACGCTAAATTTTTGTACTCAAACCAGGCGATGCTCGAGAGAATTCCTCAAAGCCGCATGGTCACGATCGGCATCCTCGCGATCCTCGACTGCGTCGTCGCATCCGCTCCGACTGCCCGAGTGAACTCGTGCCCTGACACTCGTCTCGATCGCGAACACAATTGTGACAAATCAGCAGGCAATCTCCTCAGCTCTGTGTCAATTTACTGCTTCGGCGCCACTGGCTGGCCGCTTCCAGTCGCTGCTGGCGTGGCAGCTTTATCCGTTGCGGCAGGCACGTTACCTGGCTTCGCCGCTTCACGGGCAGCCCGGGCTGGCGCTGCGGCCGGCTGTCCCGGCTGGTCAGGCGGAGGCACCGGCGGCATATCAGCTTTGGCAAAACTTGGCAGCATCTCATCGCGCATTGCCAATTGATAGATCGCCGCGGCAGCTACGATCGCGGCTTTCTGTGCGTCTTCCGGAATAATGCGCTCGTAAGTATCGATGTTGGTGTGCCATGTGTCAGTGAAATACTCAATCGGGTCCTGACCCATGCCGATGCCCGGCAGCCCGGCTTGCGCGAATGAGGTGCTGTCTGTGCCTCCCAGCCGGCGGCTCTTGTTGGCGATGGCTCCCGCCACACCGAGATCGGCGAACGGTGCAACCGCAGCCCGCAAAACGTCACCGTCTTCTGGCGGACCAAAGACGCCTAGACCGCGTACGCGTCCGGTGCCGGAATCGATATTGAAATAGCCGTCAAACTTGGCGTACTCAGGCTTGGGATCTTCAAACGTTCCGAAGTGTTGTTTCACGTATGCCTGTGAACCGAGCAGTCCTTCTTCTTCGCCGCTCCACAGCGCCACGCGAATCGTGCGCCGCGGCTTTACGCCGATGGATTTCAAAATGCGCGCCGCTTCCATCATGATGGCGCAGCCAATGGCGTTGTCCGTGGCGCCGGTGGCTGAGTGCCACGAGTCAAGATGACCGCCCAGCATGATCACTTCATCTTTTTTGTCAGTCCCGGGAATTTCCGCAACCGTATTGAAGGAAGTTTTGCCTTCCGGATAAATCTTGTTCTGGATATTGAACTCAAGCTCTACGGGAGCGCCGTCGGCCAGTACGCGGGTGATACGTCCAAAGTCTTCATTTCGGAGCACAACCGTCGGAACAACTTTCGCTGGGTCATACGTACGATTTTGAAACGCCCGTATGCGTCCGTTGCCCATGCGCGCGTCGTTGGCGCGGAGCAACGCGCCATTCGCCAGCAGAAATTCGTCAATCTGCTGGTTGATCTGCGCAGGCGTCAGCGTCCCCGGAGGATCGGGCGTCTGCTGCGCAGCGTTGCGCGGACCAAACTGTCCGGCATTGGGATTTTTGGGATCAAAGCGCTCGGCCGCAGCTTTATCATCCATCCGGCGAGCTGCAGGCTCCAGCACCACCGGGACAACCTCTGCCTTTCCGACCAGAACGATCTTAGCCTTAACCTTGTCCTTCACCGAATCCAGAAACGCGGTGAGTTGCTCCTTATTCGGCTTCTCCGGAGCGATGAGCTGCCAGACCTGCCCAGTGACCGTGCCGTTCGTACTCGGAGTCCAGGCCAACACTTTGAAGGTCAGTTGATCATGGAACGGCGCGAGAGCGTAGCCGCTGGCGCGCTCATTCACCCATCCCGGATGCCCGAAATCCCAGGGCTCAAGATGCGCGTTGGCAAATCCCCAGCTCGTCATCTCTTTCACCGCCCAGTCAGCCGCTGCTTTGTGGTTGGGCGATCCCGTCAGCCTGGGGCCATACACATCAGCCAGATAGTGCATGGTATGCATGATCTGGGAATGGTCTTTCTCTTCCGCACGGATTTTGTCATTGATGTTGGCGTCAATAGATTGAGCAACGGCGGAAATGGCAAACAGGCACACAAAGGCGAACAGGCGTTGGCGTTTAAACATAGTTTCTCCGGGGCAACAAAGATAAAGGGTGGGGCGGAAAAAGAAAACAGTTTCTTATTGGCGTGAACGCAACTAGTTTGTCGACCGTGCACCTGATCCATTTTTCGCGGGCTAAACGTCCAATAAACAAGCTGGAGAAACCTGATCATGGGCTCCGACTCGTGAGTGACGATGCAGTTGAAGGACTCTACGTTCAGGTTCGTATCAGGGCACGGGCTTCAGCCGTGCCGCACGCGATCTACTTCGACGGGGTTTTAACCCCTGCGGGCTCGGAGCAAAGTCATACTGGGAGAACTCCCTGTATCAGCATGGAAGGAAATACATCCTCGGGATCCTTCCACTCAGCCTCACGACTTGCGTCGCTCAGCTTCGGTCAGGATGACAGGTTTGAGGGGACCAGTTCGACGCTGCCCTTTTGTGCGGTAACAAAACTCCGCGTCGCCATCACACCGCAGCCTCACTCTCATCTCATTTCGGTTTGACCTTCTCCGCGCATCGTCGCATAATAAAAAGTTTGCCACTCATCATTGATTACCGCAGAGAACGGAGAGCAGTCTGATGGCTACTGTTGTTTCTCCCGTGGCGCGCGGCGTACCTCCCCTACGCGCTGGTCAAGGTCATTCATTCTTCTGGCGCCGCCTGCATTCACTCAGCGGCATTGTCCCGGTGGGGCTGTTTCTGGTGGAGCACTTCATCTCCAACGCCTTCGCCACCAACGGGCCGCATGCCTATGCTGAACAGGTGAAGTTCCTGAGCGGGCTGCCCTTTGTTCCCTTCCTGGAATTCTTTGGCATTTACCTGCCGCTGCTCTACCACTCCCTGTATGGCTTCTATATATGGGGACGCGGCAAGTCCAACCTCACGGATTACCCCTGGCAGGGCAATTTCATGTATGCCGCCCAGCGCTGGACGGGCGCCATCACCTTTATCTATATCGCCTGGCACACGTACACCATGCGCTTCACTGGAATCCACCTGCTCACCGAGAATCAGGCGGCGTTTCATAAGGTACAGGTCGAGTTGCAGAATCCGTGGATGGCAAGTTTCTATCTGCTCGGCATCATTGCGGCATCATGGCACTTTGCCTACGGATTGTTTCTCTTTGCGGCCAAGTGGGGCATTACGGTGAGTGACAGGTCGCGCAAGGCATTCGGCTACGTCTGCACGGGCATTGCGATTCTGTTCATCGTGGTGGGCTTTGTAACGCTGGGCGCTTTCTTCAAGCCACAGTGGAGAAATACTCCGGCAGTTTTGCCTCCGCAGCAGACAGTGGAAAGCAGCTCACGGTAAAAACATTTTGTAATTGGGTAATTTGGTAAATGGGTAAATTGGAACAGCGCAACCGTTTCTGTATCCAGTTTTGCAATCACACAATTACAAAATTACACAATTACCAAATAGATGGAGAACAATGGCAGCGACAAATCCTAGAATCATCGTAGTGGGCGGCGGGTTGGCAGGCCTGGCCGCGGTCATCAAGATCGCCGAAGCCGGCGGCAACGTGGACCTGTTCTCTATTGTGCCTGTAAAACGTTCACACTCGGTCTGCGCACAGGGCGGTATCAACGCCGCGAAAAACCTGAAGGGCGAAGGCGACACCACATGGAAGCACCTTGACGACACCATTTACGGCGGTGACTTCCTGGCCAACCAGCCGCCGGTGAAAGCCATGTGTGAGGCTGCGCCCGCCATCATTGACCTGCTCGACCGCATGGGCGTTACCTTCAATCGCACGCCGGAAGGCCTGCTCGATTTTCGTCGCTTCGGCGGCACGTTGTACCATCGCACGGCTTTTGCCGGCGCCACCACCGGCCAGCAGCTTCTCTATGCGCTTGATGAGCAAGTCAGGCGTTACGAATCGGAAGGTCGCGTCAAGAAATACGAGCACTGGGAATTCCTGAGCGCAGTCCTCGACAACGACAAGACCTGTCGTGGCATATGCGCCATGGACCTGCGCACCATGGAAGTCCGCACCTTCCCCGGCGATGCTCTGATCATGGCCACCGGTGGCATCGGTGCAATCTTTGGCAAGTCGACCAACTCGGTGGTCTGCACTGGCTCCGCGCAGTCCGCGCTTTACCAGCAGGGATGCTTTTACGCCAACGGCGAATTCATACAGGTGCACCCCACATCAATCCCCGGAGAAGACAAGCTGCGCCTGATGTCTGAGTCAGCCCGCGGTGAAGGCGGACGTGTATGGGTGCCGCGCAAGAAAGGCGACAAGCGAGATTGGAAGAGCATTCCTGCCAATGAGCGCTTTTACTTTCTGGAAGAGTGGTATCCCAAGTACGGCAACCTGGTGCCGCGTGACGTGGCCACCCGTGCCATTCATAAGATCGTTTACGAAAACGAGCTCGGCATTGACGGCCAGCCGATGGTCTATCTGGACCTCACGCACATTGACCGTGCCACGCTCGACCGCAAGCTCGAAGGCATCCTTGAGATCTACGAAAAGTTTGTCGGCGACGATCCGCGCGAAGTTCCCATGAAGATATTCCCTGGCATGCACTACACCATGGGCGGACTCTGGGTGGATTACAACCAGGCTACCAACATCAAAGGCATCTACGCTGCCGGCGAATGCGAATACAGCTACCATGGCGCCAATCGCCTGGGCGCGAACTCGCTGGTCTCCTGCATATGGGGCGGCTTCGTGGCCGGCCCCAACGCCGTTCAGTACGCCAAGAATGCTAAATCAACGGACGGCATCAGCAGCACCGTCTTTGACGCCGAACGCAAGCGCCAGGAAGACGCTAATCAGAGCCTGATCTCAGCCAGCGGCACAGAGAACCCGTTCCGTATATGGCGTGAGCTGGGTGAGCTGATGACCAAGAACGTTACCGTCATCCGCTACAACAAAGCGCTTCAGGACACGGACGCGAAGCTGGTGGAGTTGTTGGGCCGCTTCAACCACATCAACGTGGGCGATAAGAGCCAGTGGGCCAACACCTCGTTCATCTTCACCCGCCAGCTCTACAACATGTTGCAGCTTTCGCGCGTGATCGCACAGGGCGCGGCGATGCGGGATGAGTCGCGTGGCGCACACTACAAGCCTGACTTCCCGGAGCGCGATGACAAGAACTGGCTCAAGACGACGAAAGCCTACTTTGCCGCCGATGCCGATGAGCCTCGTTTCGAATTCGAGCCGGTGGATGTGTCACTGATTCCGCCGCGGCCGAGAAGATACGACATGGCGACGTAGTTTTTTCATATCCCGAGCATGACGAGGGATCCCTATAGGCGAGATGATGATCGGCGTTAACGGTAAGAGTTAGAGCAAAAGTTTCGAGGGTATAGGGATCCCTCGCTTTGCTCGGGACTAAAGGCAAAATGCAAGAGCAACAGGATCAACAACAGCAACGCGCCAACTCATCACCCCGGTGGTATCGGAACGTCGCATTGATCTTTTTCATGATCGCGGCGGTACTGACCTGGGCGGCCATTACACGGCATGACTGGCTGTATGGAGCGTTCGCGATTATTACGACTTTGAATGCAATTATGACTACCCTGAAATTCATCACGGTAAGGGAGACCGGACGATAATGGCCGAGCCTGTTAAACAGAAGACTGTCCTACTCAAGATCAAGCGCCAGGATAATCCAAAGGCTGCCGCCCGCTGGGACGAGTTTGAACTTACCTGGAAGCCGGGCATGAACGTAATCTCAGCCATGATGGAGATCGCCGCCAATCCCGTGACCAAGGACGGCAAGCCCACCACCGCCATTGCCTATGATTCCAACTGCCTGGAAGAAGTCTGCGGCTCCTGCGCCATGCTCATCAACGGAAAAGCCCGCATGGCCTGCTCTGCTCTGGTGGACAAGCTCACACAGCCAATCACCGTCGAGCCTTTGAGCAAGTTCCCCCTGGTGCGTGATCTATCGGTTGACCGCAGCGTGCTGTTTGAGAACCTGAAGGCCGTAAAGGCGTGGGTGCCGGTGGACGGCACGTATGACCTTGGCTCCGGCCCGCGCATCTATCCGGTTGAACAGGAAGAGGCATATCCGCTCTCGCGTTGTATCTCCTGCTGCTGCTGCATGGAAGCCTGTCCGCAATTTAATGAGAGCACAGGCTTCGTCGGCGCCGCGACCATCGCGCAGGTAAAGCTCTTCAACCAGCATCCTACGGGCAAGGCGCTTAAGCACGAGCGGCTTCAGGCCCTCATGGGCGATGGTGGCATTCAGGAATGCGGCTACGCTCAGAATTGTGTGGAAGTCTGCCCCAAGGACATACCGCTGACCAAAGCGATTGCCGATACTGGTCGCGAAGTGTTCAAGCAGGCAGTGAAGGATTTCTTTACGCGGTAAACTTGCGCTCGTAGCAGTGGATGTTCAAATAAGCGTGTGGGGCTGCAGCACGTCCTCACAAGGATTTTTTGAATTCACGTCTTTCGCGTTGATTCGCGGCTAGCTTATTCCATCTCTTCCGCGTGCACGATCTGCAGCGTACGCTGCCAGATCGCGGCCACAGCCGCCCCATTCAGCACAATCAGCGCGACCCACAGCATAATGCCAGCCCGGTAAATGACGCTGTCAAAAACTGACAGGACGCATGCCGCCGAAAGCAACATCATCGGCAAGCTGCGGAATGTCATCCGGTTTTTGCGTTCCGGCGCATTCCCCATTTTGCTCAAATACGCGCTGAACAGACCAAGAAACGCAGCGCTCCAGGCCAGTTCTATGCCAAAGGGAAGATTCTGTACGGCATAGCCAGCTGGCACAAGGATCAGCGCGTCAGCAATGCGGTTGGGAAAGTCATAGAAGATGGCGTGTGGAAGGGGCTGTACGCTTTCCCGGGAAACGATCGCGTGCAGGCGTCCACTCAGCCTGCGCAACTGGATGGCGGCAGCCGCCAGTAGCAGCAGGAGCGCCCGGTCAATCGCATCAGGCTGCAGCGAAAAGTAGAACGCAGCGCCCGCTGTCGCGGCAAACATCACGCCGAGTAGTGAGATGTCATTGGGCGTTACGTTGTGCTGGGCCAGAAAATGGCCAAGGTTGTGCGCCCAGTTTCTCCAGCGCAGCAGGAAGTGCGGGCGAGCGATGGCATTGTCCATATTGACCTGCCTATTTTGCTACAAGCCATACCTCAGGCGTTAACAAAAACTTGGACGTTAAGGCAGGTATTCAGGACATGGGCCGCAAGTCACCACCTTGGGCTTCTTGGGCTTCATCACCTTGGTCTTCACCGCGCGGGCCTACCGGCTTGCGGTAATTACGGTCTTTAGATCGGCGCCCGCGGCCCTGGCGCGTTCTTCCATTACTTCCAGGAATGCCTGCTTGGCCTGATCGTAAAATGCTTTGAGCGGTCCCGACCGGAGTTCCTTCGCGTATTGCAGAATCTCCGCGCGTCCCACGCTCTTGTAGGTACACAACATGGATACCTGGAGCGCGTTGCGCATGCTCATCTTCAGATCATTGCGATGACGGGCCAGGTCTTCCGCCACGCTGGATTGATCGCCTGCTCCCTCCAGCATGCCGCGCGTCACCACGATCACGGCGTCCGCCGCCAGGTCTGAGGAGCCTGCACTGTCATCCAGTGTGGCGATTGCATCCAGACGGTCGTCCGGTGGCGGCACTACCTGAATGGCCCGCGCATAGCGTTTGACCTTCTCCTGGCCTTCGGGAGTACCGGCCTCGGCTTCCAGGGCCAGCATGCGGGAGATCAGTGGAGATTTCAGGGCATCAATCGCACTGGCCATCCTGGCCGGATCGCATTGCGACAGCAGACGCGCTTCCAGCTCCCGGCGCATGATGGATCCATCAAAATCCTTCATCATGATCGGCTTGAGCGCGGAGGAGTAGTCCAGGCTCCCGCTTTGCCCCCGGGATACCTGTTGCATGAACTGCTCAGAGTTCATCATCTGGGTCATCTCAAGAATTGACTGGTTCAGCCCGCTCAGTTCAAGGGCCTGATGGGTCAACGCACTGCAATCGCCCTGCTGTGCCACGGCAGGCATTGCCAAACTCAACAGAATCGCCAAAGCCATCAAGGTTTTCATACAGCCCTTTCCTGCAACCTTGTCAGCCTAGGCCATGGCAACTGGTGGAACAACGGTACTGGGGTGTGTGCACTAAATGAAGGCTAAGTGCGACCTTATTCGCGCGAGAAGTTTTCTGTGATTCCGCGGACGTTATCAGCCTGTTTGGGTGGGCGAATTTGGGGGCGATTTTATCGCCATCTCAGGTTATGCCAGTTAAATCTCAGGTGGATTTAGGGTGTTTTCCCATTACCTCAGTCGTGGTCGCATTGTTATCTTGTCAGCGTTCGGCACAGCGACTACCATCCTCTGGCTGACAAATTTTGTCATTTTCCTCGAACCTGCCGAAAATGACAAACTTTGTCAGTCTTCTAAACTCTTGATTACTAACATCGATTAATCGAATTAGTAAGTTTAATGGACTTGGGGCAAATCTCTGAGAACAAACAGAGCAGCTCTGGTTTAAAATCTACCATCCAAGAAGTTGCTGTAAATGGACACGTACCCGATGGGCGCTAAGAAGATTCTTACTTCGTCGATTCTTTTGCTGGCAGTCGTGGCTGCCGCGTTCCCGGCTTTTGCCGCCAACGCCGTACGTCGCGACTTGCGTATGAAGCACCGTCGCGCCCATGTTCGCCGGGTGGTGTGGAACCCTGTCCTGCGCGGCTCCCATGATTCCATGGTCCGCCAGAATGAGGAAATTGACCGCCTTCAGCTTCCGCGGATCGCCGATGACAATCAGTTGATGGAACTGGTGAGGACCCAGGAATTGGTTCCGATCCAGGAAAGCCGTGCCCTGCATGTCAGCCCGGCAGTTAAGCCTGACAAGCGTTATGCCCGTCCCTGGGTCAACCAGTTCCTGTCTGACTTGAGCGAGGCCTATTACGCTGAATTCCGCCAGCCATTACAGGTCAATTCGGCTGTACGCACCATGGAGCAGCAGCACAAGCTGCGCCGGAGCAACCGCAATGCGGCCCCGGAAAATGGCGAAAACGCTTCCTCGCATCTGGCCGGCATTACCGTTGATCTGGCCAAGCGCGGTCTTACCCGCGCCCAGCATGCCTGGATGGAAGATTACCTCAAGAATCTGCGTGACCAGAACCTGATTGAAGTGGCGGAAGAACGCCGCCAGGCCTGCTTCCACGTGATGATTTCTGATCGTTATACCGAGTGGCGCGAAGCGAACACGGCGGCTGATAAAATTGCCGGTGAATGAACCAGCTTAAATCCCTTGCCAACTTTGTACTGATTTTCTGCCTGGTCTCTTCCCTGCCACTTGTTGCGCAACAGAAGAAGACCTCCAAGCCATCATCTACCCGATCTGCTCCAGTAAAGTCTGCTCCGGCCAAAGCCAAGGCTGATTCCGCCCAGGCCATCCACCAGTCTGCCTTGATCATTGACACGCATGCGGACACGCCGCAGCGTTTTCTTGACGAGAACTTCGAAATCGGCCAGAACACGCCCGTGTCCGAAGGCCACATTGATCTGGGCAAGATCAAGCAGGGCAATCTTGGCGCTGAATTCTTCTCTATCTGGGTGGAGCCGGAATTCAAAGGCCACTACGCCAAACGTGCCATGGACCTGATTGATAGCGTCTATCTTCAGGCGGCGCGCCATCCTGACAAAGTGACCATGGCCTTTACCGCTGATGATATTGTCAAAGCGCACGAGCAGCATAAGTTCGCCGCGCTCATGGGCATTGAAGGCGGCCACGCGATTGAGAATGACATTCACCTCCTGCGTGACTTCTACCGTCTAGGCGTACGCTACATGACGTTGACCTGGTCCAACACCAACGAGTGGGCAGATTCGTCAGGTGACATTCAGAACACCAACGTCAAGCACTACAACGGCATGACGGACTTCGGTAAAGATGTGGTCCGCGAAATGAACCGCCTGGGCATGATTGTGGATATCTCTCACGTATCGGACGCCACGTTTTACCAGGCACTGCTCATCAGCCAGGCGCCCGTTATCGCTTCGCATTCTTCGTCGCGGGCACTCACCAATCATCCGCGCAATATGACGGACGACATGCTGCGCGCCGTGGCCCTCAATGGCGGCGTGGTGATGGTCAACTTCTACTCTGCGTTCATCGATCAGGCATATCTGAATGCTTCCTCCGATCCAGAAAAGGTGAAACAGCGTGACGCTGAAGTTGAAGCCTTCAAAAGAGCGCATGCGCACGCCGATGGCAGTCCCGTCGGCTATGAGGAAACCGCAGCAATCGAGAAGAAGTGGGCCGCCCAGTTTCCGCGACCACCATTCAAGTCACTGATTGACCACATTGACCATGTTGCGAAGGTCGCCGGTATTGATCACGTCGGTCTGGGATCTGATTTTGACGGCGTGACTTCCCTGCCCCAGGGCATCGATTCCGCCGCCGATCTGCCCAAAATTACCGAAGCCCTGCTGCAACGCGGCTATTCGGCGGATGACATCCGCAAGATTCTGGGTGGCAATCTCCTGCGCGCCATGCGCGACGTGGAAGCCACGGCCAAGCGTCTCCAAGTCGAGCGTAAAGAATCCGACGCGCTTTCCGTCGACGACGTGGAGTTGAAAATCCGTAATAAGGTCAGCTCCGCTCATCTCATTGACATTCTGAACCAGCATGGCGTGAACTTTGCTCTCACACCGGAGCTTCGTGCTCGATTCAAAGCCGCCGGAGCGGATGATTCGGTGCTGGATACCATCGCCAAGTCGAGGAGATGAGGGGCGTTAATGAAAATCCGGCAGCGGCTCTACCTCACCGCCGCCGGATTTAACTGTGCTATCGAGGAGGGAATCGCCCGCGCACAGAGTTCGCTACTTAGCTTTTCTTATGTAGATGTTTCCATTGAAATCCTTGAACTGGATTTCCTGCCCACCGCCATTGATCTTGCCTCGCACTGACTTATCAATCTTCACGCGATACTTGCCGCCCTGGCTGCGCCCGTCTTCCACCACCTGTTGCGGCGCCGTGGCGGTGAGCTGGACATCAAAATCACTGTAGACTTCGCCGTTGTCGGTCCGCATGTTCACGTTGGCTTTCAAGTCGGCAGGAAAGGTGACATCAATATCGCCATTCAAGGAACTGAACGCCATCGGTTTTTGCGTATCAACGCGGTTGAAGGTGGCCAGCACCTTGCCATTGAGCGCATGCGCCACTACGCTGCCAGAGACGTTCTTCAGCACCACCTCGCCGTTCACGTTATCAATGTCGAGCTCGCCATCGACTCCGGTCACCAGTATGTTGCCGTCATTCACAGTCTTCAGCGAAAGTGACGTATGCACCGGAACTGTCACGGTCACGTCCACGGTGCGCTGAATGGCATCTGTACTGATGCGGACCTGGTTGTTCTCCGCTTCCACGTTGAGTCCGGTGGAAGTCATGGGGATGCGCTTCATGCCCGTCGATGGTCCGTGCCCTTCGCCGCGACCTTCGCCACGCCCCTCACCCCGGCCTTCACGTCCTTCGTCGCGTACCCGCGCTTCCACCAGGATTTCCTTCACGTCAGCGCCTTTCACCGTCAGGCTGCCGTTTAGAAGATGCGCCCGCACCGAAGCCGGACGGCTGGGATCGGTCAGCGGCACCTGAATGCGGCTGTCACTCTGGCCATACGCCGCGGATACACCGACCAGAGCCGCAAGGATCGCTACCGAATAAATAAGATAATTTTGCTGTTTCATGAATTTAGTGTTCATAGGTTTAGTCTTCATTGGTGTACTTATTGCCGCTCAAGAATGCGGATGTCTCCGTTTAGATTTTCTGCTTTTATTTCCGGACCGCCGCTTCCCACGCGACCGCCGGTAAACCGGTCAGAGCGGAAAACGAATTTGCCGTTGCGTTGCTCGCCGTTCACCGGCCGCGCGGGCAACGAACTCATTTCAAAATCGCTGAAGACCGAGCCGTTAAACGTCTTCAGGCGGAAGTCCGCAGCCAGTCCACGAACGAATGTCAGTTCCACGTTTCCGTTAACGGTCCGGAAATCTGACTTCTCTTTCGGATTCTCCCGAAAGCTGGCCTTCACTCCACCATTCACCGTACGCGCCTGGCCTGAGCCGGCAATGTCCTGCATTTCAACTCCGCCATTCACATTGTGTACTGAGAAGGCGCCGCTCACGCCACGAACATTCACGTGACCGCCATTCACCGTCTTGAGCCGTACGTTCACCGACCGTGGGACCTGGAGTTGGAAATCCATGTTCACCGAATAGCCACGGTCGCCATGCCAGCCGTCGCACCCGTCATTGCAGTTGCAGCGGAACGGTCCGTTCACGTAAAGCTTTAGCAGGTCTGGCTGTTCGGTAACATCCAGCTTCACTTCCTTTTTCGCAGCTTCCAGTTTGTCTTGGGATTCAGCGTGAATGGTCTTGTTCACCACCATCTGCACTTGATTGCCGTCTGCGGCCACCACTTCAATTGAGCCATTGATGTTGTCTACTTCCAGCGAGCGATGGTCTGCGCTCAGAATGAACGTCTTGCGGATGGTCTCCTGTTCCTTCAGCGGCATGTCTGCATCGGAATCGTCATGATGGCGTCCATCTGCGCCGGCAAAATCCGTGGAGGCGATTACCGCAGCTGCTCCGCGATGGGTAATCAGCATCACCGCCAGAATCACCATGATCACCAGCAGCATGAATATCCTGATTTTTGGCATACTTCTCCTTCCTTGATTTCTCAGGGTATGATTCGTCCTGGTTTCGATTTAACGTTTCGATTAACTGAGTTGCTGTATGCCCCAGTCCGCTCGCTTGCGGACAGTGGGGTCTATCTTTGGATCTGCCTGGAACTGCTTCAACTGGGGCACAATGCTGGTATCGCGCAGCTCCACCAGCGTATCGATCAGTGCCACCTGCACCATGGGTGATTGCTGCGGCTGCAATGAGTCTTTCAAGCCCTGACGAATTTCCGGACGGCTGCTGTAACGGCTGAGCGCATCCAACGCCGCCAGACGAACGTCCACGCTGTTGTCATAGCGAAGTGTGTGCAGCAGCGCCTCCAGCACTTTGCCGTCGGGCTGCTTCTGGTCCATGCTGAAGCTCACACCTTGCAATCGTTCACTGGGCGATTGCTGCTTCAACATCGAAACAACAACCAGTTCGCGCATGTTCACCAGTTCCTGCTGGACAGCAGCAAGCTCGGTGGTATGTCTGGTATCGCGGTCGATATAACGGCCTCCAAAGAAACCGGCAAGCAGCAGCGCCACTGCCCATCCCATACTGAGCGCCGGTGTGCGCACCCAGGCCACCAACGCGCCAAAATCAAGGAACTTGTTGCGTTCATTCTGCAGGCTGCGCTGTTCCCAGCGCCCTTCCTGGTAGGTCTCCAGCATGGCACTGAATCGCGACGCCAAGGCAGGGCTTGGCTGTTCTTCCGGCAGCGCGCCCAGCTTGTTCCACAGCGCTAGTTCTTCAGCACAGGAGGTACAACTTTCAAGATGGGCTTTAACAATGTTTGCCTGCTCCGTCTGCAACCTGGCGTGCAGGTAGTCCGGCATCAACGCGCTGATTTGTTCACACGACATTTCTTTGAACTTCTGGTCTTCAAACTTGTTTGTCATTGCAAACTCCCGGAACTGGGCCATGCTCCCGTTCCTTTAGTTCCCTGCTTGCGCACCAGCCTGCCGCTTTCCAGGGCATGAAAAATCTCACGCAGCTCCTGCAATGCCCGATGGACCCTTACTTTGATCGTGTTCACTTCGCAATCCATCATTTGCGCAATCTCCTCATACTTCAGGTCCTGATACCGGCTCAGTATCAGCACTTCCCGCTTCTCTTCCGGCAGCTCCATCAATGCACTTTGCAAAAGCGCTGTTTCCTGCTTCTGTTGCGCTTCATCTCTGGGCACGATGGCCGGTGACATCTCCGGTTCCCAGTTCGTCTCCGGCTTCTTTTTGCGCCAGTGATCAGCCCGGGTGTTGCGCGCGATCTGATACATCCAGGCGCGAAAGCCGGTGTCCGGCCGGTAGCTCTGGCGATACTTCAGAATGCGAAAGAACACTTCCTGCACCAGATCTTCACTCACGGCTCGATCACCACTTAACTTCAAGTAAAAGTTGAATAACGGAACCTGGTAACGCTCAAATAAAACGCCCAGACTTTCACCCACGCCGCTGCGTACCTGCGCCATCAACTCCTCGTCGGACATCGAATTCGTCATCGCCATGAGCTGCTTCAGGGTTGTTTCGGGGCCGCTGCTTTTCCTTTCACTCAACTCACCGCTACTGCCTGTCACTATCGTACTTTCTTCCCGTGCCGGCGATCTTTAATGTGCTTGCAAAGATGATTACCGCGCCTTTGCGAGAAGGTTACAGGATAAATTGGCCGTTCCAGAAAGCCGGGTAAGTTTCGGGGAACATTGGCTTTACTTTCTATTCCGGATGCATTTTTAATAGAGGGTTACTTCCTCACAGGAGAGATGAATGTTGCATCGTAGCCTTTTGATTGTGTTGTCCCTGAGCCTGACGGTTGCGGCCCAGACGCCGAAGACCACCAAGTCTGCGCCTGCCAGCGCCACGCCTAAAGCCGTGTTCCACACCTCGGTTGGCGATATTACCTGCGAACTCTTTCCCGATAAAGCTCCCAAAACCGTGGCCAACTTCATTGGACTGAGCACCGGTAAAAAAGACTGGACCAATCCTCGCGATGGCAAGACCATGCATGACGCGCCTCTGTATGACGAAACCATCTTCCATCGCGTGATCCCCAACTTCATGGTGCAGGGCGGCGATCCGCTAGGCCAGGGCGTTGGCGGTCCGGGTTACAAATTTGAAGACGAGTTCGATCCCAGTCTGACCTTTGATCGTCCTGGACGTCTCGCCATGGCGAACTCCGGCCCCGGCACCAACGGCTCGCAATTCTTCATCACGGATGTACCAACACCCTGGCTCAACAATCACCACACCATCTTTGGGCAATGCGATGATGCTTCAGTTGCGCTGGTCAAGAAGATCGAGCAGGGACCCTGCGCCGGCGGCACAGCTTGTGGCGGCAGCAACACCAAGCCTCAGGATCCGGTGCAGATCAAGCACGTACAGATAACGAACGCTCCCGGCGCAGACGCAACTGCCCCCAAACCGCACGCGCCCGCAACCAGCAAAAAGAAACCAGCGTCCAAACAGTAATCACTCAGAGAAAGAAGGATATTGATGCCACGCCAGCCAGGAACGTACGCAAATTTTGATACATCAGAAGGCAAGATTGTCTGCCGGTTGTTTGAAGCGGAAGCACCCATTACCGTCAAGAACTTCACCGATCTTGCGGAAGGCAAGCGAAGCTGGAAGGATTCCGTCAGCGGAAAGGGCGGCGACGGCCCGCTCTATAGCGGCACTGTTTTTCATCGCGTGATACCTGACTTCATGATCCAGGGCGGCGATCCCAGCGGCACCGGCATGGGCGGTCCCGGTTACAAATTTGGTGACGAGACCAAGGGTTCACCGCACAAGTTCGATAAACCAGGCAAGCTGGCTATGGCGAATGCGGGCCCCGGCACCAACGGATCGCAATTCTTTATCACAGTGGCGGCAACTCCGTGGCTCACCGGCAATCACACTATCTTTGGCGAAGTGATTGAAGGTCAGGACGTGGCTGACAAAATCTCCAAGGTGAAAAAAGGCGCGCAGGACCGTCCGGTAACGCAGGTGACGATTAACTCCATCGCCATTGACCGCGTGAGCTAATCGTTGAGAGATTAACCCAGGGAGCAGATGGAACCGCTCAAAGTCGTCATCTTTATCGTCGCTTTTTTCCTGCTCTTGCTGCTCGGGAGGCTTCTATCCTCCCGGGCAGAAGTTCTGGCAAGCCAGATGCCTCCGCCTCCAGAACCTGAACCTGTGCCGCCACCTCATCACGCAGGTTATGACCTGGCAAAGGCCGCTGCTGTTCACGCCCAATATGAACCAAACTGGAACAGCCTGCCCAACGCACCGGATGGAGCGGCACGCGCAAAGCTGGCTCGCACCGGAGCCGAGATTGGCTTCCCTTTTTCCATTCCTCCAGTCGTTCGGGACGACAAAGGTAAATTTAATCGGCCTTACTACCTCAATTACTACTTTAAGCATTTGGACCTGGTGGACGGGCCACCCGATCCAACCTGTTTCTGCGATCATTTCTTCATGGTCTATCAGGATCCAGCGACCAAACACGAATGGGAAGTGACATATCTGGTGGCCACACCCAGTGGCTTGCGCGAACTGATGCAACAAGACAATTTTAAGTCAGTCTATCTGGACGAACCTACTGTGCTGGTGCGCGATTGGAACCTTTCGCTCATTCTGCGCACGATCCTCGATGAGCATATCAAGGCTTTTGGCAGCGAGGATGATGAGCAATCGCAGGCGGAGCCGCCGACGGTGATGTGACTTCGCCACAAATAAAAACGCCGCCCGATAATCGAGCGGCGCGTTTCAATCCGAATCGAACTAGATACCAAGCACCTTGACCAGTTCAGCCACAGAGTCGGCGCTCTTCTGCAAAGCGGCCTGCTCATCAGAGGTCAGTTTGATCTCGATGATCTGTTCCAGACCATTGGCGCCCAGCTTACACGGCACGCCGACAAACAAGTCCTTGATCCCATATTCGCCCTGGAGGTAAACCGCGCAAGGCAGGATCTTCTTTTTGTCTTTCAGAATGGCTTCCACCATCTCTGTGGCGGCGGCAGACGGAGCGTAATAGGCGCTGCCGGTTTTCAGGTATTTCACAATCTCGGCGCCACCATCGCGTGTGCGCTGGACAATCGCATCCAGACGGTCTTTCGCAATTAGCTCCGTGATCGGAATTCCTGCTACTGTTGAGTAGCGCGGCAAGGGCACCATGGTGTCACCGTGGCCGCCCAGCACAAAGGCTGTGACGTTTTCCACGCTGACGTTGAGTTCCTGCGCGATGAAGGTGCGGAAGCGCGATGAATCCAGCACCCCGGCCATGCCAAGCACGCGATTGCGGGAGAACTTGCTCAACTTGTAAGCGGCCTGTGCCATCGCATCGAGCGGGTTGGACACTACGATCAGGATTGCGTTAGGCGAATTGGCGGTGATCTTGGCCACCACGTCCTGCATGATCTTGTAATTGGTGTTCAACAGATCGTCGCGGCTCATACCCGGCTTGCGGGCGATTCCGGCGGTGATTACGACGATGTCAGAGTTCGCGGTGTCAGCATAGTCATTGGTGCCCAGGACGAACGAATCGCGCTTTTCAACCGGCATGGCTTCCAGCAGATCAAGGCCCTTACCCTGCGGCACGCCGTCAAGAACGTCAATCAGCACCACGTTGGCCAGCTCTTTTGACGCGATCCAATGGGCGGCCGTTGCGCCCACGTTGCCTGCTCCTACAATTGTTACCTTCTTGCGCATGGAAATCCTTCCTGTATATGAACAGAGATTTTAGACTGCGGATTTTTTGCGCCGGTCCACCATGTTATCGATCATGTGTCCGGCAAACTCACTGGTCTTTACCTTGGTTGAGCCCGGCATCTGGCGCTCAAAATCATAGGTTACGAACTTTTGCCCGATCGTGGCTTCCAGCGACGTCTCAATCATGCGGGCTGCTTCCACCCATCCCATGTAGTCCAGCATCATGACACCGGAAAGTATTACCGAACCGGGATTGATCACGTCTTTGTCAGCATATTTAGGTGCTGTGCCGTGCGTGGCTTCAAAGATGGCATGCTGATCGCCTACGTTCGCGCCCGGAGCAATACCGAGCCCGCCAACCTGGGCAGCGCAAGCGTCAGAGATGTAGTCGCCGTTCAGGTTGGGCGTAGCCAGAATGTCATACTCCGCGGGGCGGATGATTACCTGCTGGAAGATGGAATCGGCAATGCGGTCATTGACCATGATCTTCTTCTTCCATGCGCCATTGCCGTGCGACTTGCCGATCGAGTCCAGTACGGTCTTCACTTCCGCGTAAACTTCTTTGCGGAAGCTTTCCGGCGCAAACTCCATGCCGGGCTCAATCATGGCAGCGTTGTTCTCCACCGTGAGGTTGGCATCTTTATCTTTGTTGTCCAGGATCCAGCTCTCACGCTCGGTGACAATCTGTTCGCGGAATTCATCACGAGCCACTTCATAGCCCCATTCCCGGAACGCGCCTTCAGTAAACTTCTGGATATTCCCCTTGTGCACAAGCGTGACAGAGCGACGATTATTTTTGATCGCGTGCTGAATCGCCATACGCACCAGGCGCTTGGTGCCGAAGATGGAAATCGGCTTAATGCCAATGCCGGAATCTTCGCGAATGTGCTTCTTGGTTCCCGCCAGCATGGTGTTGTTGAGGAAATCGAGCAGCTTTTTTACTTCCGGCGTTCCCTGTTTCCATTCAATCCCGGCGTAAACGTCTTCTGTGTTTTCGCGGAAGATCACTACGTTGAGTTGTTCAGGATGTTTCACCGGCGAAGGCACGCCCTGGTAATACTTCACAGGACGAATGCAGGAATAAAGATCAAGAATCTGCCGCAATGCGACGTTGAGTGAGCGAATGCCGCCACCCACGGGGGTGGTCAACGGTCCTTTGATGGCGACGTGCAGGTCTTTTACGGCGTCGACGGTTCCCTGAGGGAGCCAGTCGTTGAATTTGGTGAAGGCCTTTTCGCCGGCAAAGACTTCATACCAGTGCAGCTTGCGCTTGCCGCCGTATGCCCTCTCCACAGCCGCGTCGAATACACGCACGGAGGCGGCCCATATGTCACGACCCGTTCCATCACCCTCAATGTAAGGGATGATGGGATTATCGGGGATCTGAAGCTTTCCATCTTTAAAAGTAATCGGGCTACCGCCCGCCGGCAGTGCACTGCCGTTATATGAAGACGCCATGGTTCCTCCACGGTTTAGTTTCAACGCATGATGCAAACTTATTAAGGTACCATCTGGCGCGGAGGCTGCGCAATTTGCACCGGAAATGGTGAACTCTATGGCTTGAATTACTTCTGGGCTGGGGTTTTTGGGGCTTCGCCGGTTCCGTTGCAGGGAGTACAGCGCATTCCGTCTTTAATGCCGGAACCCTGGCATCGCGGGCAGAGATTGGTTTTGGGTTTGGTGGATTCTGACATATAGCTTCAATCATACGCTCTATCGCACGCGGGTGCCGTATGATTTCATTTCTCAAGCCGACCAGAAACACTCGTGTCCCGTCCCTCAAAGGCTTACAATCTAGGGTCTTTAATGAGAGCTGACCTATGATGCGCGTTACACTGCTTTTCAGTCTGTTCGTGGTGCTATTGTCGTCGAGTGCGCTGAGCGCGGCGGAAAACAACTATCTCTATAAGGTTTCTCTGGTCCAGGCCGCTCCGGGAAAGCTGCCAGAACTCATCGATCTGTATAAGCAACGCAGCGCGGCACTGACCGCCACAGGCGATGAATCGCCGCTATGGATGCGCCACAGCCAGGGCGACCATTGGGACCTGATGATCCTGACGCCTATGCAGAGCTACGCCAGCTTCTATCAACCCGAACGCACCAGCAAGCGTGAGAAGATTGAGCAGGCATTGGCAGAAAAATTTAAGGCCAACATCGCATGGCAGGAAGATCTCTTCGCTTATGGACCGGCACTGGCCGATCTCCGGAAGGCGTTCTCCAACGGAGCTTTTTTCCACGTTGAGATGTTCGTCTCACTGCCCGGCATGTTCGCCGATCTCTATAAAGAACGCGAAATGGAAAACACCTATGCCAAGGCAATCAAGGAGCCGGAGAATTTCATCTTTGTTCGCGATCAGGGCGCAGCCTGGGACATCTTCACCATCGGCGTATTTCGCGATCTGAAGCACTATGCTGAAAGCGCTGACGTCCCCGCCGCCGACCAGCAAGCCGCAGCCAAGGCCGCCGGCTTCGATGCACCCAGCCAGATCGGCCCGTATCTACGCCGCTTTATCCGCGAACATCATGACACGTTGGCCGTTGCGGTGAAATAACCAGGGAGGCCTGCCGGCAGGAAAGCTATTGGACCGCGCGAACGACTACTAGCGTCATGTCGTCAAATTGAGGAGCGCCGGCGGTAAAAGCGTCGGCAGCGGCCAGTACCGAACTCACGATCTGGTCTGGCTTCATCGCGCAGGATTCCTCGATGGTTGCGAGCATACTGTCTTCGCCCCATTCTTCGTCCTTGAGGTTCATTGCCTCGCTCACGCCGTCAGTATAAGCAACCAGCATATCGCCATCGGCTAGAGTTACGCTGCGCTGCTCATAAGACGCGCCGTCAACCAGACCTACCACGGTCCCGCTGGCGTCAAGCCGCTCCACACGGCAATGACACAACAAATCGCCGGGCTTTTTCTGCTTACGCGCATGGACATTGCATCTTCGCAGCAACATCGGCGGATTATGTCCGGCATTTACGTATTGCAACTGCTGCTTTAATGGATCGTATTCCGCGTAAAAAAACGTCGCGTAGCGGTTGGGCGAAGAAGCTTCGTACACCAGATGGTTGATGTTGCTCACGACCAGCGCAAGATTGTTGGACGCCACCAGCGCCTGCCCGCGCAGGCACGCCTGCAAAGTGGCCATCATCAGGGCCGCTGAAATTCCCTTCCCTGCCACATCGCCAATGGCAATACCCAGCTTGCCATCGGGCAAAAAGATAAAGTCATAGTAGTCTCCTCCCACACCCTGTGCCGGCCGGCACTTTCCAAAATATTCAAGACCCGCAATCGGAGGCAGTTGCTGGGGGAACAAACGTTCCTGCACCTCACGCGCAATCTCAATCTCACGACGCAACTTCTCACGCTCTGCCATCTCTTGCGCCATGGCTTCGGTCAAGCGCGCGTTTTCCAGCGCCATGCCAGTCTGAGTTGCCACGGACTGAAGCAAGCGCAGGTCTGAACCCGTATATGGCTCTTCCGATAGTTTCTGGCCCAGGCTGATGAAGCCCAGAAGCTTGTCGCGCGTGCTGAGTGGCAAGAGAAGCTCGGCATGCAGTTGCGACAGGCGTGTGCGCTCGTCATTGGAGATTTCACTTCCGCGATTGACCCACGAGTTCGGATCGTCAAGGTATACACGAGCCGGCGAGCGCTCGATCATCAACTGCTTCACGGTTCCTGCGTCGGCAGCGAACTGCATATTAAGCGGCCCTGGATAACCTATTGCGTATGCCGGGGTGTAGGATCCTGTACGGTTCAGCAGCACCGCGACCTGTCGCACATGCAATGAGTCGGCGATTCGCTGCGAAACGGTCTGAAGCAGCGTTCGCGGCTCCACAATGCTGCGGACTTGATCACTCAGTTCAGTCAGAATCTGCTCAGCATTGTAGGCATCACGGAAGAAACGGCGGTCAGTCCAGGCGCGCAGCCTCTCAGCGCCGAGTCGAAGCAGAAAGACGGCCGAAAATCCCAGCGCAATCGCCTGGATCTTCTGCGGACGGTTGCGCCCGGCATCAGTAGCCAGCATGGCAGCGGCGAAGATAATCACACCCGACGCTATAATCTGCAAGGCCAGCACTCCATTTTTCGCTAAAGCATATTGCAGTCCCTGGCGTAAAGCCACTCGCACGTCCACCGCGCGATGCACCACGATCACGTAAGCCAGCGTCAGGGGAAAAAGCAGAATAAGCAGAAGAATGGTGAAAAACAGCCAGTAAGGAAGAAACTGGTCCGGAGTCACGCCCTTTGTCACCGCATAGAGCGTGAGTGAGATGGCGGGCACAAGAGAAATAAATGATCCTGCGTAAAGCAGCGCCAGCCGGCGTTTGGCATCGCGTGATCTAGCCAGGCGGTACTTCACCGCCAGTGAAATCGTGAAGAATCCGATGGAAAAGTACGCAGCCAGGTTCTCGAATGGCTGCAACGGACCATTGATGCTGTTGAGCCACGCAACTTTTTGCAAATCGTGGTATCCGGCGAACGCAACCAGGAGAGTCTCAACCGTGCCAAACACCAGGAGAGGAATCAATATCCAGCGCAGGACCGTGGTCACCTTGCGCCATCTGCCAGGTGGAAACGGAGCCGGGAAATAGATGCCAAACAGCAACATCCAGATTGGCCAGGTTTGGCCCAGGATGCCGCGATACGCGGCTCCGAAATAATGGAACCACCCCGGCCAGCGCTCAGTCAGCGGGCCGAACAGAATCTGTGTAAATCCCAGCAACAAAGCCAGCAAGAGCCACGCGGTAGGATCGCGGGGCCGCACCAGCACGGTCCAGAAACCAAGACCAACAGAGAATATGGGAACCACGAAGCCAAGAATCGTAAAAAGTAGTTCATTCAAGCTCCAGTGTCCGCCACGTATCCGTTCCTGCAAGGTGATCGGCACAGTGCGAATTACGCCTGCCGATGAATAGGTGACCGATATCGTATCGCCCGCTTTCTTCTGCACCAGCAGCAAGCCCAGATCTGCCGGACCTTGATAAGGTTTTCCGTTTAAGGCCAGCAGAAGATCGCCTTTGCGAATACCCGACTTTTGCGCCGCTCCCAATATCCGGCCAACCCGATTGTCGGAATCGGAGAAGCCAAATGGAACATTGACCACGGTCTGCGGCCAGACCAGCGACCGAATGGTGTCTCGCAAGTCCAGCGACTGAAATAAGGCGGTTGCAGCGAACAATACTCCAATGGTGGCGTATTGCCATTTCGCTGAACGAGAGCGTTGGCCTGCTGGCACAGACATGGGCTGGATATGGATGGCTCAAGGGCGTCCACTTGAGCCAATTCTACATGTGGACGCGAAAATCTATGGCCGTTTGTGTTGTTGCGTGGTGAAAGGAGTGACGAGCACTGGAACCCGCGAAACAATAAGAGGCGCGGCATTCCACCGCACCCCTTCTCGCCTGATCTGTATCATTTCAATTTTTTATTCTTCCTCTTCTTCGTCATCAACTCTGGTAACCGGCGGTGGGACCAAAGCTCCCGGAGGATTTACGCAGCTACTGGCATCGCATCGGATTTCCGGGAAAGCGAAGAGCGATTCGTGACCTTTCTCATCCACGGAAGCGACAGATATAAAGAAGCTTTCGCCAGGGTGAAAGCCAAGTTCCGCCGGAGCAACCGTCTTGGAGTTTTTGTCACCGTCAATGGATATACGACGGCGATAAAAGTTCTCATTGACGGAGCGGGCAGCAATGACGAACTTGTCCACTCCTCCCGTTGTCGGTGGCTGCCAGCTCAGGTTGATGGGACTCGAAGAGCTGCCGTCAGCCACGAACTGCGATGGCGATCCGGGCGCACGGGCCAGGCTTCCGGCTGTTGCCACCACCAGTTGGGTCATGCGCGCGGCATAAGCTGGCGTTGTGAATTGCGATTGGTCATGCGGTGAGTGCTGGTGTGAGGTGGTGAAATCCCGGCAAACGGCCGGTATGTTCGCTGGCGGAGGACAAGGCAATGGCCCGCCGCAACTGTTATCGACAGGAGAAGGTGAGCACTCAAAGGTCTCTATGAAACGGACGGCGGGAAATCCCTGATTGATAAACGACCGATGGTCACTGGCGCGGCCGGGACGGTCCTCACGCAACTTGGGAACAATGGCCATGGATGGCACATACGCCGTGCCCCACGTTCCCACGTAACGCATTACACCCCGAGATGGAGAAGTGTTGTCTGTGGTTCCATCGGGATCCGTGCTGCGGGTTTCGCGCGGGATTCCCGGGGAGTACAAGCGAAAGTGCTGAAGCTCTGTCGGACCGTTCACCGTGTTGTCTCCGCCGGGAATGTCAGCGTTGAGCATGGCTACCACTTGCGGATTGGTGAAATACCGGCTGAGATTGGCCGCAATGGACGATGAACCAAACAGTCCCTGCTCTTCGCCGGAGAAGGAGATGAAAACCAGCGTATTGTCGTGGTTGCGGGCAGCAAGCACACGTGCCGATTCCAGGACGAGTGCGGTTTGAGCGCCAGCATCGTTGGCGCCAGGAGCATCGGAAATCGAGTCATTCACGTTGACGGTGCGTGAATCATAATGACCGCCCATGATGACCAGTCGCTCAGGATGAACCGTTCCGGTCTTCCAGGCAATGACGTTGAACGTTGGCGAGGTTGGGCAACCGCCATGAACGAACGGGTCAAGCCTGACCTGAAGGCCGGGAATGGCGCTGTATTGGGCAAAGATCCAATCTCTGGCGGCGTTCACTCCGCGTCCTGCGGGCGCGCCGGTTGAGCAGGATTGGCGCGTGCCAAATGCTTCCAGGGTGAGAATGCTTTGTTGAATACGCGTAGCGTCCACGTTATTAACAATGGACCTGATATCGGGATCGATGCTTAGCTCGTTATCGTCAAACGTGGGCCGCACAAAGGCGCTTCCCAGGAGCACGATGAGGGAAAGAGCACTGCACAATAGAATCCGCTTCATGGACTTACTCCTATTGCTGAAAGTCTTCGGTTTTGAGAGTACCCGAACAGCCGAACCGGGCTAGTGTCTTGGATATGGGTGAGGCGGAGCAGGATGTCCGTGCAGGTGCGGTGCTCTGATGGAAGCTTTCGTGATCATGTAGCCGGTTGATGAGGGAAGCGTAATTTCCAGCAGCTGAATAGGATAAGAGATTTTGAGTTTTCTTAAACACGCGCGGGGACGGCTTCATGCCTCTTCACCGCGATCTCAATAAACGCTAGCGCGGCACGGCTGAGGGCCTTGTCTTTACGGAAGACCAGCGCCAGATCGCGGCGAATGGATGCGTCCGCCATGGCAAGAGTGGCCAACACCCCGGCCTTTACATCTTCGATGACGTTCGAGCGGGCAATGAATCCGATGCCGACATCGGCGGCCACAAAGCGCTTGAGCAGTTCGCTGGAATCCAGTTCCATGGCGATCTTCGGTTTGAGCCGGCGCTCATGAAACATGTTGGCCAGCGTGTCGCGCGTGCGTCCTACTTTGGGCAGCAGGAGCGGATATTGCGCAACCTCGGCCGCGGTAGCTTTCTTCAGCCTGCTCAAAGGATGGTGCGGCGGAACGATGATAACCAGTTCGTCGCGATGAATATTGACGACCGTCATGCGCTTGTCATCCACCGGAGCGGAGACCACGCCGAAATCGACGGAGTTGTCGATGATCGATTCCAGAATTTTCGCCCGTTCCAGGCGGCTGATCTGCACTCCCACTTCAGGATAAGCGCGCTTGAAGTCGGCAAACACTTCAGGAAGGATGTGCAGGCATGTGCCTTCATTGGCGCCCACCACGATCTCACCCCGCGGCACGCGTTCCATCTCTGCCACGGTCACCAGCATGGTCTTGCGCGCATTCAGCGTGTTCTCCGCGTATTGCTGGAACACTTTGCCAGCACCGGTCAGCCCGACTTTACCGCCGCTGCGGTCAAACAGCTTGGCTCCCACTTCCTCTTCCAGTGCGCGTATCTGCGATGAGATTGCAGGTTGCGTGCGGAAGCGCTTCTCTGCTGCGCGCGAAAAGCTGGTGTGCTTTGCGACCTCAAGAAAGGTCTCTAGCTGGTCAAAATCCATGGGTTGGTCTATTTTAGCAATTGGCAAATGGCAATTAGCAATTAGCCAAACCGTCCTCAAGCGGGCGACATTTGGGGTTGCTTCGACCATCCTCGATGGTGGATGTTGCTCCGGGTCTCCTATTTGCAAACGCTGATCGTGCCAGCCAGAATCCTGTGGTGTTGCCACTCGCTAATTGCTATCCGCCAATTGCCATTTGCTAAAACATGCGCGCCATCATCTGCGAACAATACGGTGGTCCTGAGGTGCTGGAGGTGGCGGACGAAATCCCTATCCCTCAGCCCGGACCCAACGGCGTGCTGGTGCGTGTCCATGCCAGCAGCGTGAATCCGTTGGACTGGAAGCTGCGCGCCGGGTATTTGGCTCCGCTATGGAAGCTGCGTTTTCCCGTGATCTGGGGCGCTGACTTCTCCGGAGTGGTGGAAGAAACAGGCCGAGCCGTCACGTTATTTAAGCCGGGCGACCAGGTCCACGGCTTCAAGCACGGCAAAGTCGCCCAGACCTTTCGCGGAACATACGCGGAATATGCCGTCACTCCCGAAAGCACGCTGGCACGCAAACCCGCCAGTCTCACTCATGAAGAAGCGGCGGCGATGCCGGTGGCCGCCGTCACCGCCTGGCAGGCGCTGGCGGAGCAAGGCAAAGTGAAGGCAGGAAGCCGCGTGCTGATTCATGCCGCCGCAGGTGGCGTGGGAACGTTTGCTGTGCAAATTGCCAAAGCGCTGGGCGCTTACGTCGCGGGTACTGCCAGCACCGGCAATCAGGAACTTCTCCGTAAACTCGGAGCCGACCTTCCTATCGACTACTCAAGAGAGAGGATTGAAGACAAGCTTTCCGGCTATGATCTGGTTCTCGATGGCGTGGGTGAGAAAGTCTGGTCAAGCTCGCTCAAGGTTCTTAAACCTGGCGGACGGCTTCTGACTCTAACTCCACCCATCGCTCCTCCGCCTGCCGGCAAAATCAAATTCATCTCTACCTTCGCCGGAGCGGTAGCCGCAGGAATGACGAGTGCTCTGCTGCGTGGACGACGTTTTGAGATAGTAAGGGGCCAGCCTCGCGGCGGCGATCTGGAAAAGGTAAACGCCCTGGTGCAGGCCGGCAAGTTGCGCCCAGTGGTGGGAAAAATCTATCCGCTGGAACAAATTGGTGAAGCGCATCGCGAAAGCGAAACGGGCCACGCGCGCGGCAAGCTGGTGATCAAGATCGCCTAGTTTGCGGTTTTTATGTCGCTTCGCTAACGCTACGCTCCGGCCTGCGGCAGCAGGGTATTGAATTTACACACTGGGCTACTTTCAATCGCGCTGCGGCGCTTTGCGCATGCAAAGCCCTGAGGATTGCTCGCAATTGCCAGGTTTGAGAGCGAAGCAACGGCAGCCTCTCGGTCAAAAGCATGTTTGGGGATTCGCACAGCCGGGGGGCGGCTGTGCCACACGTGCATGGTGAGATAAGAATTTAAGAGATTTCTTCTGGAATGTTAACCTAGAAACCGATGCCCACTGACCAATTCAATGTTGGACTGATTCAGATGTCGTGCTCGCCTGATCCGGACGAGAACCTTCGCCGTGCCTGCGAAAAGGTCCGCGAAGCTGCGAAGCGTGGCGCCCAACTCGTCTGCCTGCCGGAACTCTTCCGCGCGCAATATTTCTGCCAGCGTGAAGATACCGCGCTGTTCGATCTGGCTGAGCCCATTCCCGGGCCGACCACGGAGGCTCTAGCGCCGATCGCGCGCGAACTCAAGATTGTGATTGTTGCTTCCATCTTTGAGAAGCGTGCACGCGGGCTGTATCACAACACTGCCGTGATCATCGAGAACGACGGCACCATCAAAGGCCTTTACCGCAAAATGCACATCCCGGACGATCCTCTTTATTACGAGAAGTATTACTTCACTCCCGGCGACCTTGGCTTCAAGGCCTTTGACACAGCCGTCACGCGCATGGGAACGCTCGTCTGCTGGGACCAATGGTATCCCGAAGGCGCGCGGCTTACAGCCCTTCAGGGAGCGAACATACTTTTTTATCCGACGGCGATCGGCTGGCATCCAGACGAGAAAGCCGAATTTGGTATTGCGCAGCATGACGCATGGCGCACCATACAACGCGCTCACGGCATTGCAAACGGCGTGTTTGTGGCGGTGGTCAACCGCGTGGGGCATGAGTTCGGTGACGTTCGCGGCAATCGTGCGGCAGGAAAAGGTCTGGAATTCTGGGGCGGATCATTTCTATGTGATCCGTTTGGCCGCGTGATCGCCGAGGGCTCGCACGATAAAGAGGAGATTCTGATCGGCACCTGCGACTTGAAGCTGATTGAAGAAACGCGCCGCAACTGGCCGTTTCTGCGTGATCGTCGCATTGAAAGCTACGGCGGCATCACGCAAAGGTTTATTGACTGATGGGCTCCGGCACAGCGAAGAGCTCTCTACAAGGAAGGGTGCGCGGAGCCGAGCCGACACCCCGCGCTCTTGGCTACCGCATGCCCGCCGAATGGGAGCCTCATCGCGCTACGTGGCTGGGCTGGCCGCATAATCGCACGGACTGGCCGGGCAAATTCGAACCCATTCCGTGGGTCTATGCCGAGATCGTCCGCTACCTGAGCCGTGTTGAAGACGTAAACATTCTTGTCCGCAATGCTGCGGCAAAGACGCAGGCGCGCGACATGCTTTCCCGTTGCGGCGCTGACCTGAAGCGCGTGAAGTTTCATCTCTGGCCGATGAATCGTGTGTGGACCCGCGACTCCGGACCCGTCTTTGTTCGCGGCAAGGAACAACTCGCAATCACTAACTGGCGATTCAATGCATGGGCCAAGTATCCGGACTGCAAGCTGGACAACCAGCTTCCCGGTCGAGTGGCCAGATTACTCAAGCTCAAGGAATTCACGCCCATCGTCGAGCAAAGGGGCAAGCCGTATCACGTGGTGCTGGAAGGCGGCAGCATTGATGTGAATGGGCAAGGGCTGATGCTTACCACGGAAGAATGCCTGCTCAGCAAAGTACAACAGCGCAATCCGGACATCGTGCGCGGCGGTCTGGAAAAGATTTTTGCGGACTACCTTGGCGTTGAGAAAGTGATATGGCTTGGCCGCGGCATTGCCGGGGACGACACGCACGGACACGTGGATGACATATCCCGTTTTGTTGCCCCGGATGTGATTGTGACTGCCGTGGAAAAATGTCGCGGCGATGCCAATTACGCACCCTTGCAGGAGAACCTAAAACGCCTGCAGGCCGCCACTGACCTTGAGGGACGCAAATTGCAGATAGTCGAGCTGCCGCTGCCGCGTCCGGTGATTTTCAAAAAGCAGCGGCTGCCGGCGAGCTACGCGAACTTCTACATCGCCAACAATCTGGTGCTGGTTCCAACGTTCAATGATCCGAATGATCGCGTAGCGTTGAACATTCTGGCGGACGTCTTACCGAGGCATGAAGTCGTGGGCATCTATTGCGGCGATTTCATATGGGGCCTGGGCGCGATCCATTGTGCCACGCAGCAACAGCCGGTCTAACTTTTTTGTCGCTTCGCTCCAAACCGCTTGCCTGCCTCGTGCTTGCCCGCACCCTCGAGGCTCCTGTAGTGACGGGCTCGGCGCGCAAGTCGGCCTCGCCCTTTTAGCGTTCAAGAAAATTTGTCGCTTCGCTCCAAACCGCTTGCTTGCCTCGTGCTTGCCCGCACCCTCGAGGCTCCTGTAGTGACGGGCTCGGCGCGCAAGTCGGCGTCGCCCTTTTAGCGTTCAAGAAAATTTGTCGCTACGCTCCAAACCGCCAGAAGTGCGTGGAGTTTGGATGCACCCTCCAGGCGCCTGTTGCGACGGGCTCGGCGTGCAAGTCGGCCTCGCCCTTACACAGCGCAGCCGAAGTCAAGACCATTTGTGCTGCGCGCGATAGTCCTTGCCATTCTGGTCTCTCACCAGCACGTCCACTTTATTCGCACCCGGGAAAACACCTTGCTGGGAAAGCGTGTCATCCCAGGCGTCAAGCGGGTTTTCTGGCGAGTCCTCTACCTGCTGAAAGTCATTTACGCGAATTTCAACATAGGCAATCTTCTGCGGCGCATCCGCCGTCAGGTTCACGTTGATGTCCCAACCCATCAGGGGATTCCTGGCGTGGGTGATAAGCGTTCTCATTTCATCTGCCCCAATCGTGCACAAATAAGACGAGGATTTATGCCGCCACCGTCTTTGGCCGGTACTCAAAAAGTTCAGGATCGGTCTGTTGCAAGCGCGTCAAGGTGTCTTTCCAGACGGCGGGTATGGCGGGAATCTCAGATATTTCGCGCTTCGCCGTAAGCGCATCCTCCATCTTGATGGTGTGCGGCTTGTGGCCTGTGGCCTGGGCCGCCAACGCCACAGAGATATTCCGCGCACACATGCCTTCCAGCAGCACCATGCGCGTGAGCGCGACCTGTATGTTGGGGCCGGATGTGATGGCTCCATGATTGGGAAGGATGACCGCGGGGAATTTGCCCACGGCCTCGGCAAACGGCTTCACGCGATCTTCGGTGGCGGCAAGGCCGGTGTAGTCTTCGTCCACAATGCCCACGTCGCCGGCAAGAATGCAGCTTTCCTGATCGTAGATTTCGGGAATCTTGCGGAAAGTCCCCCAGGTAATGGCTGCCGGAGGATGTGTGTGCGCCAGCGCAACAATCTGCGGATTGTAGCGATGGATGACAGCATGCAGTGCGATGGTGTCATTCACATAGGGATCAACCGAAGGATCGTGCTCAATCACATTTCCCTGGAAATCAAAGGTGCAAATGTCCAACGGACGCAGGGTGCCGAAGGAGGGGCCGAAGCGGTTCATCAGCATGCGGTTATCACCAGTGGCCACGCTAAGATGGCCCGCGATGCCGGCGCTTAATCCCGCGCGAAACAAGGCCCGTGCGGCACAGCATAGATCAAATTTGATGGCTTCATTCTTCATGGCTTCGAGGGCGGTGGACATAATCCGGGCTCCTGGTTTGCGATTTGCCGTTGCATGATTGGCAGCCAGTCCGCTGCCTCAGGCCGATAGGCGATTATCCTAGCCCGAGCCGTTGAAATCCACAAGCGCGCCGGAAGTGCTCGTCTTCCCTTCAAAGCCTGCTGTATCTCAAAACCTGCCGCGCGCTTCCGAGGCTTCCTGCGCGCATTCCTCCGCTTCTTATTGGGCTGGACCCTACGAAGCGAAAATCAAGAGGAGTTTGAGATGGCAAAGGAAACGTATGATGGCGCACCCCATGAGCTGTGGAAGGGCGTGGTGGCAGGGATGGTCGGCGGGCTGGTGGCCTCATGGACCATGAACCAGGTTTTCACGATATGGAGCAAGATCAAGGAAGACAAACAACAGCCGGAACAGCCGGCGAAAAAAGGCGAAGCCAATGATCCGGCAACCTTGAAGCTGGCCAAGAAACTCTCCCGCGAATTCCTGCATCGTGAAATCCCGGAGGATAAGGTCCAAGCGGCTGAGGCCGCCGTACATTACGGGTTCGGCACCGTCATGGGTGCAGTCTATGGCGGATTGTCAGAATATCTTCCCCAGACAAAGGCCGGATTCGGCTCAGCTTACGCCATGGCATTGTTTGTGACTGTCGATGAGATCGCGGTGCCACTTGCCGGGCTGAGCGGTAAAGCCAATGAAGTGCCGGCATCAAGCCATGTTCTCGGGCTGACGTCTCACTTGGTGTATGGCGTGACAGCGGAATTAGTAAGGCGTGGAACGCGCAGGCTGCTGGCCGCTTAGGAAATACAAAACGTTGTCGACCACAAAACAAAACTGCCCGGAAGGATCATCTCCCGGGCAGTTTTTTATTGCTTGTGCTGTGTTGTTATTTCCGTTTGCGGGCGATAAAACCAGAGACCAGTGAGCCGATGCCCAGAAGTCCGAGGAGTGGAAGCGGAGAAGCGGTTTGTGGCAGCTTCTGGCCCGCGTTGGTGTCCTGATCAGAAGTGTGCTTGACTGCGTTCTGATCGCTGGAAGTTGCATTCTGGCCGGCAGCAGCGCTCGGTGCGCTCTGGTCAGCAGCGCTTGGAGTTGTGGTGGTGGCGCTGGGTGCAGCGGCGTTCTGGTCAGTCGTGCTCGGAGTGGTCGCGCTCGGAGACGCAGGGGTCGTGCCTGAAGTTGTGGAAGACGTGCTCTGATCGGTTGCGGTTTGGCCAGCGCTGGTGCTGCTGGACGGAGGATTGCTTGTTGTGCTGCTCGAGGTAGTTCCCGGAGCGTTCGTTGCCGGTGTTGACCCCTGGGCATCGGGCTGCTGGGCGTTAGCGCCAGGAGCGGTCTGAGTTGAGTTGGCCTGCTGATCAGTTGAGCCAGCAGTTGCGGCCGGCGAGGTAGCGGTTTGACCCGGGTTCGCGGTGCTGGTTGAAGCCGCGCTCTGGTCTGCCGTGCTGCCGCTGCCTACTGTGCTGGAAGGCGTCTGGCCGGTCACGGGAGTTGTTGCAGAGCTCTGTCCTGGAGCTGGGTTAGCCGCTCCGGCAGTCTGGTCAGAAGCACTGCTCGGAGTGGTACCAGCGGCCTGTCCGGGGGCGCCAGCGCTGGCACTATTGGTTGAGCCAGTAGCATCTGCCGAGGAAGCCTGCTGGTTCGTGCAGGTGTCAGAAATCTTGTTAACTGAAGTTACCTGGAAAGAGCCGTCACTTGCCTGCGAGCCCTGTACCTGCACCTTCTGTCCGTCAAATGGCTTGATTGAAGAAGAGTCGCCAGTGATGTTCACGGTCTGGCCGCTATCGGACGTAAGCACCCAGTTTCCGCCGGACTGCTTGAGGCACCCCGTCAGGGAGTTCTGGGCGCCGGAGGATGTTGTGCTGGACGTGCTTGGGGTGGTGCCTTGTGAGGTGCTCGGAGGGGGACTGGTCTGCTGCGTGCTGCTCGGATTAGTCTGACTGGGATTCTGTTGGGCGTCATTCGCGGCGCCGGTCGCTGACGAACCTGTCGGACTCGAGGCGCTGCCGCTGCCACCGCCCGGGCTTGTTGACCCGGCGCTTCCGCTGCCACCGGCTTGCGCAAATGCCATGCTCGAGGCCAGCATCATTGCCAAAATTAATTTCCTGTTCATGTCTGTTGCTCCTTCGAAGTTTCACTGCCCTTGGGTTGTCGAGGCCCCTGCGCGTCCATGCGCAAATTAGCCAGTGATTTCAGGTTAGAGACTAGTTAACACGCGCGGGTTGACCGGGTTAGGAAGATTAAAGCAGAGCTCCTTTGCTAAGATTTGTTAGCAACCTTAAGCTGCGATGAACAAAGCAGCATGAACCATGGTGAAACCTATTTCTACATCCAGAGATATTGAGGATTCGATCAATGACGTGGCCTGGATGGAACTCGCGTTGGCCGAAGCGCGCATGGCGGCGGAAGCTGGTGAAGTACCTGTTGGCGCTTTAGTAATCAGCCAAGGTGAAATCATCGGGCGCGCGGGCAATCGCAACTTGCGCGACCATGATCCCTCTGCCCATGCAGAGATCGTCGCGCTGCGCCAGGCAGCGGAGCACATGGGCAATTATCGCCTGACCGGATGCGTGCTTTACGCGACCATTGAGCCCTGCGCCATGTGCGCGGGCGCCATTATCCACTCTCGGATTTCCAGGCTGGTGTATGGCGCCAGGGACATTAAAGCTGGAGCTGCCGGCTCGGTTCTGGACGTGATTAACCATCCGCGTTTGAACCACAAGCTGGAAGTTGTCTCTGGTTTACTCGAAGATCGCTGTTCGGAAATTCTTCAGGATTTTTTTCGCCACAAGAGAGAACAGCGCGATCCCTGATAACAAAAAACCTTCGTCATCCCACGTTCATTGATGAGTCAGCGCCTTCTTCAGCTACCGAATAAACGTGAGGGAACTTGTGTCTATTGCGTTGGCAGAAAAATAAGCGCAAGGTCCCTCCGTCCTACTTCCACCACAGCGCACGAAGCGCGCGCTGGGGACCCCGGTTCACGCGCTGATGAAGGCTCGCGTTCGCTTGACGGACATCGGGATGACGTACTACTTAGTATTTCTTAAACAGGACTGTCGGAACCCGACCTTCTGCGACATCCGCCAACGCTAATAAATTTATGTAAGCTTCCCGCTAACCACCTGCTCTCTCTATAGTCAAAATCCTTTATGCCCGGCAAAGTGCTCGCCATCCTGACTCAAGATCTGCGTTATGGCATTCGCATCCTGGCCAAAGCGCCCGTCTTTTCGCTGATCGCCATCCTTACGCTTGCCCTGGGTATTGGGGCCAACACCGCGATCTTCTCCGTCGTCAACGGCGTCTTGCTGAAGCCTTTGCCATTTCACGATCAGGAGCAGTTGGTTTCTCTTTTTGAAGAGATTCCCAACTTCAGGAACGGATCCATCTCTTACCCGAATTTCAAAGACTGGCGGCAGATGAACCGGACGTTTGCGGACATCGCGGTCTATCGCTCCGTAGGCTTCAATCTGTCTGGTAACGGTGCGCCGGAACGGATGCATGGGGAGATGATTTCGGCGAGCTTCTTTCCCATACTCGGAGTGAATCCCATTCTCGGCCGGAACTTCAGCCCCGATGAAGACCGTCTCGGCGCCAATCCCACGGTGATGATCACAGAAGGACTGTGGAGACGCAAATACGGATCACGCAAAGACATCGTCGGACAGCGCATGATCCTGGATGACGTCGGCCGCACCGTAGTGGGCGTTGTACCGTCAACCTTTCATTTGCGAATACAGAACTTCCAACGTAGCGGCATGAACGAAATCTATGTGCCCGTGGGAGAGTTCAACGAGCCCAAGTTTTATAACGAGCGCGGGGCCGGCTGGGGAATGGACGGCATTGGAAGACTCAAGCCGGGCGTGACTCTGCAACAGGCACGCGAAGATATGGCCCGCGTGTCGCACGAGCTGGCCATTGCTTATCCCGATATCGATTCGGGCCGCAAAGCCTACCTGCTTTCGTTGGAGGATGAAATGGTCGGCGACATGCGACCGATCCTGATCGTCCTGCTGGTCGCGGTGGGATTTGTTCTGCTCATCTCCTGTGGCAACGTTGCCAATCTCCTGCTGGCCCGGTCCACCTCAAGGCAACAGGAGTTCGCGATTCGCATCGCTCTGGGAGCTGAACATAGCCGGGTGATCCGCCAGTTGTTGACGGAGAGCATTCTGCTGGGATTGATCGGCGGCGTGCTGGGACTTGCTCTGGCCAAGCTTGGCACTGGGGCCGCCCTGGCTTTCATCCCGGAAGGCATGCCCCGCGCCAACGACATTGGCCTTGACGGCACGGTGCTTGTGTTTTCCTTCCTGATCTCCGTGACTGCCGGCATCGTCTTTGGCCTGGCCCCTGCATGGAAGGCCACCCGCGGAACGGTAGGAAAGACTTTGAGTGAGAGTGGCCGCGGACTCGCGGGCAAGCGCGGGGGAGCCCAGGCGCTGTTTGTGATTGGTGAAATGGCCATGGCGCTGGTGCTGCTGGTTGGCGCCGGACTGATGATACGCACGCTGTTTCAATTGTGGGGACTCGATCCGGGGTTTAATCCGCAAAAGGTCACCACGTTCGAACTTTCAGGTCCGGATTCCTATACTAAACAGCCTGGCGCTGCGATTCGCGCGGCCTACCGGCAGGTGCACGAAAAACTGGCCACCGCGCCCGGAGTCGAAGCCGTCTCGTTCAACTGGGGCGCCACTCCCATGGGAAGCGATGACGAGGAGTATTTCTGGTACGCTGACCGGCCCAAGCCGGCCCACTTGAGCGATCTGTCTATGACGCTTCTTTACGTAGTGGAGCCAGACTACCTGCGCGTGATGCAGATTCCAATAAAACATGGACGATTTTTCACCGCAGCGGACAGCGAGCACTCGGCCGCTGTGGCGGTGATTGACGAAAGCTTCGCGAAACAATATTTTCCCGATCGCGATCCGGTTGGGCAGTATCTGGATATGAATTCCAATCCATCCGATCCGGATAAGATCCCCAATCCTCAAATCATCGGCGTGGTGGGTCACGTGAACCAATGGGGGCTTGATAGCGACGGCGCCGGACAAGGACCTGCAGATGCGTGGTTTAAGCGGCGATGTGTTTATCCGGCACAAAGCTCAAGGCGCGGCCAACATGGCCACTATCGGTGACCGTATCCACGAATTTAATTCTGAACTGGTTATTCACCATCCTGAGGACATGACCAAAACCGTCGCCGATTCCATTGAGGGCAAACGGTTCACCATGGTTCTGCTCGGCGTGTTCGCCACGTTGGCATTGCTGCTGGCCAGCATTGGTATCTACGGCGTCCTTTCTTATATGGTGGGGCAACGGACGCGGGAGATTGGCGTGCGCATGGCGCTGGGAGCGCAACGCGTTGACGTATTACAAATGGTGCTGCGCGACGGCGCGCGCATGACCGTGATTGGAATCATCATAGGCATCGCCGCGGCTATCGCGCTTACGCGGCTTATGTCCGGTATGCTTTTTGGAGTTAAACCCTTTGACCCCGCGACTTTTGTTTCCGTCTCTGTTTTGTTGTCCCTGGTGGCGTTATTCGCCTGTTACATGCCGGCGCGCAAGGCCATGAAAGTGGATCCCATGGAAGCGCTGCGACAACAGTAACTGGCCGGAAATCCGCCCTGCCTGTGCCGTGATGACTGGTTGTACCTGATAAAATACCTGAGACCACGAATTTTCACGGCGCGGAGAGGTGCGTGAGTGGTTGAAACGAGCCGCCTCGAAAGCGGCCATACCTGAAAGGGTATCGGGGGTTCAAATCCCTCCCTCTCCGCCAGACTGAACATTCACAGGCTTACCGATCGATTGATAGGAACAGATAAACTTGTCCTGGCTAAAGTTACGTCAATAAATTTGACGTGTCAGGCAACTTTTTTGGCCGACTCAGGAATCTCACTTCCGTGTCTCGTAGACGTCGTCACGAAGCGGAAGCTTCGGGCCCAAAAATATTTAAAACGCACGACGCCGCACCCGAGACGGGAATTTATCGGGTAGTTCATGTTGCTCATCGTTTGCCTCACGAAGTGGTAATTCTCAAAGACGAGCGATTTCCACGATGCGGAAAATGTAAGGACGCCGTTATATTCGAGCTGGTCCACGCCGCACCCGACCTATTCAAGCATCTTCGTCCGCGCGTTTCTGAACTAGCCATTCTGGACGAAGAAGAGGCTGCCGGATCCTGAGCCTGAACCTTCGTTACGCGAGGTGGTACAAAACTGGGCTCCAAAACGAAAGAACTCTAATTTGGGGTTCTAAACTGTGTTCCTCTACTGCTTTTCCCTGCCCTTACATGTGTTTGCATCGTGCTATTCTGAAAATTCTCCATGCGCACCTTCCTTCTTATCCTCGTTCTGCTGATTGTTGTGCCAGCGATGGCACTGATGGTCATGTCTTCAACTCCTGTATTGACGCTTCCAGCTTCCGTCACCGGTCTGGGCAAGTCGACGCCGATCACGATTCAAGTGAGCGATCCCCACGGCATACGCCACGCCGTTGCCACTGTGGAACAGAACGGCGACACCTATCAGGTCTGGGAGGCTGCATTCCCCTCGCATCGCCTGCGCTGGAAGGGCGGCACACCTGACACAACCTTAACGTTCAACGTCGGCGCTAACACCACGCCTCAGCTCAAAGACGGCAAGGCCCGCCTGATTGTGGAAACCACGTCCAATGATTTTCGCGGGAAGACGGCACACGTGGAGCGAGAGGTCATGGTCATCACGCATCCGCCAAGTGTGAGCGTGGATTCTGACCAGCACTATCTCTATCTCGGCATGGCTGATCTGGCGACCTTTAACGTTTCCGGATTCGCCACCGAAACCGGCGTAAAGGTTGGCGACCAGAAATTCCGCTCATGGCCCATGCCCGGAGGCAAGCCCGGCTTCTTTTCGCTGTTTGCTTTTGCATGGAACATGCCGGCCGGAACTCCGCCGCTGGTTTACGCCACCGACCCTGCGGGCAATGAAGTCACCGGGCAGTTGCTGTTCCAGTTTCCGAAGAAAGAGCAGCCCAAATATCGCACACGCGACCTGCCCCTGGACGATAAATTCATCCAGAAGGTCGTGAATGAATTGGATCCCAGCGGCTCAGGCGAGATGGTGGAACGCTTCGTCAAAATTAACAACGACATGCGCAAAGCCAACAACAAGACTTTGTCTGACCTGCGGCTGAAGACGGCTGACAAGTTCCTGTGGTCGCAACCGTTCAAACAGCAGACCAATTCCAAGGTGGAAGCAAACTTTGCTGATGTCCGCAACTATATCTATCAGGGCAAGAAGATCGACCAGCAGGTCCACCTGGGCTATGACTTGTCGATCACGCAGCACGTAGGCGTTGAAGCCAGTAATGACGGCCGCGTGGTTTACGCAGCGCCTTTGGGCATCTATGGCAACTGCATCGTGGTGGACCATGGCTATGGCTTGCAATCCATCTACGGCCACTTAAGTGAGATTGACGTGCACGAAGGTGACATGGTGAAGCAGGGCCAAATCATGGGAAAGAGCGGCATGACCGGAATGGCCGGCGGCGACCACATACACTTCAGCATGCAACTGGAAGGCGTACAGATTGACCCCAAGGAATGGTGGGACGCTCACTGGATCAAGGACCACATCGCCAAGCGGGTGGACCTGCCGGGATTTGGCAACTAGCGGCGGGTAAACTTTAGATTAGTTGTTTATGTAAGGTGACCTGAGGCATAGTGATGCAGCCCTCAGGGGTAGGCTCGAGACGTTCTTTGAAAAATGATTATGGCTGTGACAGCCTGTGGTGGGCGTGGGCTGTTGATTGAGTAGTAATCTTTCAGAGGTGGGCGCGCGAAAGCGCGCCCATTGTTGCGATTGGCGCCAACCGAGGTCAGAAAATACCTTTCGCCGCTGATGCAGGCTGATTCCGCGCAGTTCTGCGCCCCAAAGTCTTGTAGTTTCGTCCGAATAGCATCCCTTGGGACGATTTGAGCTAAATCCTTTAAACCTTGGGATGACCGGGTGGGGAGGGGGCATCGGATGGGTGGCGAGAAAGTAACCGTCACACAATTTTTAAATTTGAAATTTAAAATTGCAAATTTGAAATCTTTCGAGAGAACTCCCTGAATCGGCATCGTTACAACTTCCATCCTCGGGGTCCCTCTTTCGCGCTCACCGCAAAAGCGGCTTGCGGTCACTTGATTGGATGACGAACAACGGCCCCCAACAGTGTCGAGTAAACTCGATTTGCGAAAGACC
>WNFC01000256.1_pt1 | contig 56939 bp, 47 predicted proteins | sample 5400541 | NCBI WGS metagenome assembly WNFC01 (sample SAMN13153342, study PRJNA577476) | soil metagenome | isolation source: 120 cm saprolite under Douglas fir tree site 2 hole 2 replicate 1 | place: USA:California | collected 2015-04-18
GCGCGCGCCCGCTTCGGCTACGCTTTCGACGGGATCATGCCGTACGTGACCGCCGGCGGCGCCGTGGTCAATGTCGCGGACGACCTGACGATGACGGTCGCGGGGGTGAGCGCGAGCTTCCCGTCGATGCCGGCGACCGTGCTGGGATGGGTCGCGGGCGCGGGCGTCGAGGTCGGCCTGTGGAGCAATTGGTCGGCGAAGCTCGAATATCTCCACATCGGCATCAACAACGTCGCGGCGGGAGCGCCGATACCCAATGTGCTCGGCGTCGGCACCGCCGCGGAGGGCGCCGGATATCAGGACAATCTCGTGCGCGTCGGCCTCAATTACCGGTTCGGCCCGAGCAGCGGCGGCGGGCTGCTGACGCCGCGCCCCACCTACGCGATGGGCGATGTGGGCAGCGCCTATGCGTCGTCGGTCGACCTTCACGGCATGGAGAGCTACGTCTCCCCGAGGCCTTCGAAGCCGGCTCCGCAACAGGCCGCCGCGCCTGCCGCGCCTGCCATGACGCAAGCCATGCCGCAGGTCGCGATGCCGGTCGCGAGCCGGGCCAGCATCTCGGAACCGGACGTTGCGACCGATGCGCTCGAAAGCAGGGCGAGCGCCAAGCCGGTCACCACCGGCATGATCGAGTTGCCGAAGCTGCCGGGATACGACGATGCGTCGAGCGAACATTCGCGGCCGCGGCGGGAGAGGAAAGATGACGACAGCCTGCGACTGAAGAAGATCATGAGCATCTGTCAGGGCTGCTGAGGCCGAGACGGTCGACACAAGAGTTGGAAGCCAGTGCGGTAGGTTGGGTCGAGCGCCACCGGGTGCCGAAGACGCGCGTAAACGCGCTCAAGGCGCGAGACCCAACGTCCGTTCGACATTGTGTTGGGTCTCCCCCGGGTCAAGCCCGGGGTCGACCCAACCTACGGACTCGGGGCATTGGTTTCATGGCGACCCCGGCTGGATTCGAACCAGCGACCTTCAGCTTAGAAGGCTGTTGCTCTATCCCCTGAGCTACGGGGCCGCGCCGGGAGCTTGTAGCGCAAGACCGGGCCCACCCGCCAGCGGCGCTCTTGCATCGCTCCCGGCTTCGCCGCAAAAACAACTGCCACAGAGTGCCGCCCATCCCGGGAGCCGAACATGATCGAGGTGCGAAGGCTCGGCCACGCGACGCTGACTACGCCCGACCTCGGCCGGCAGATCGCCTACTACACCGAGGTGGTCGGCCTGACCCTGGTGGAGCGCGGTGCCGAGCGCGCGTTCCTGGCGACCGGGCAGGGGCTCGAGGCGATCGCGCTCGAGCCCGGCGCCCCCAACGCCTTGTCGCGGCTCGCGTTCCAGGTCGCCCCCGGCAGCGATCTCGGCGCGGTCGCGCGCGAGCTCACAAAGCACGGGATCGCGAGCGAGCGCCGCCAGGGTATCTCGCCGGGGGTGGCCGAGGCGGTCGTGTTCAAGGACCCGAAGGGCACCGTCATCGAGGTGTTCGCGGACTATCGTTTCGCCAAGGAGGACCGCGGCCTCACGGGCATCATGCCGATCAAGCTCGGGCACGTCGCCTATCGCGTCGACGACGTGCAGCGGGTGGTCAAGTTCTACACCGACGTGCTCGGGTTCCGGGTGTCGGACTGGCGCGACGACACCTTCGCGTTCCTGCGCTGCGGGCCCGACCACCACACCGTCAATTTCGTGCTCGACGAGGTGCCGCAGCTCCATCACATCGCGTTCGAGGTCAAGGATTGGGCGGAGATCCAGCGCGCCTGCGAGTGGCTCGCCAGGAACCACATCCGCCTGGTCTGGGGCCCCGGCCGCCACATCATCGGCCACAACATCGCGATCTATCACCGCAACGCCGACAAGGTGCGGGTCGAGTTCTTCTGCGAGATGGACCAGATGAAGGACGAGTCGCTCGGCTATTTCGACCCGCGCCCCTGGCACCAGGACCGGCCGCAACGGCCCAAGGTGTGGGGCCCGGACACGCTGCGCAATTATTGGGGGTTCGGGTCGGAGCGGGTCATCCGCGGCTATCAGACGGTGGAGTGAGGGGCGGGCGCGGCCGGGCACGCGCGAGCAATGCCGGCAATGGCGGCCTGCAGTCGGCGCAGCGAAGTTTCGGCTTCAGGCGGATTTTTTCACGGCCGATGAATCGCCCGCCATCGAGCGGGTAGAGGCGCGGACGTGGTTCACGAAGAGCTGCGCAACCGAGCTCAAGGCTCGATTCTTCAGGGTTACGATTGCGACGGGCCAAGGTCGAACGGGCAATTCGACCGGCAATGCCTTCAGTGAAAATCGGTCGGTATTGAGACGCAGGAACGTGCTCGGAAAGCCCGTAATGTAAGGGCCGGTCGCGAGTAGATTGGCACGAAGGTGAATGGAAAACGTCATCAGGCAGATCTTCGGCATGGGGAGGCCGCGTGCGCGGAACGCTTCCGCTACGGTGATGTAATTCCAAGAACTGGGTGGATTCAGAATCCAGGGCTCATTCACCAGTTCGGCAAGGTCGATCTTGGCGCGCGTGGCCCATCGAGTCTGAGCTCCGGCCGCCAGAACCATCTCGTCGTCAAAAAGAGTTTCCACATTCAAGTCATCGACGTCTTTTGCAAGCGGTCTCACCAGCCGTGAAATGAAAAGATCGAGGTTTCGAGCGCGCAGCTCTGGCAATTCCAGCGTAGGCGAAACCAGATTTTGCACGTGGAGAACGATGCCGGGGTATCGCTGGGAAAAGCGATCGATGATCGGCGGCAGTATTGCAGCCGAAACCGACTCGGCGCAGCCGATCCGCAGTTCTCCGACCGTCGGGTCGGCCAAGAATTCGATATCCTTGACGCCTTGCCTCAACTCATCGAAGGCGGCCAGGGTTCGCTTGAGCAATGCGCGGCCGAACTCGGTGGGCTCGGCCCCGTGCCTGGTGCGATCGAGCAGCCGCACTCCAAGCGCATGCTCGAGATCGGCCATTACCTCGGACACCGCGGATTGCGAAACGCCGAGTTGCGCTGCCGCTTTGGCCATGCTCCCCCGTTCCGCCGTGGTGACGAACACATGCAGATCACGCAACTTAAGGCGGCGGCCGATTTGACGCTCCCAGTCGATTTTCCGGACCATGGACCCATGACTTTATTTGGAAGCAGGAAACTCGCTTGCAACCGAGGGAATAAATCGCATCGGACATTACCAGAACGAATAGGGTACTTCAATCGCCGCGTGCAGTGAGGTATCTTTCCTGACGGTCCCTTCACCGGAACGCATCATGCAAACCCGCAGACTGTGTTCGGCATCATTCGCCATTCTTGCCGCACTGACCTTTGCCCAACCGGCACGCCCGCAAGCCTGGCCGCAGAAGCCGGTCAGAATCCTCGTGCCGTTTGCCGCCGGCGGGCACAGCGACGGCATCGCCCGCATCGTCGCCCGGCCGCTCGGGGAAGCGTTCCGGCAGCCGTTCATCGTGGAGAACAGGCCGGGTGCCGCAGGCGTCCTCGCCGCGGAAGCACTCGTGCGCTCGCCGGCCGACGGATACACCTTGTTCATGGCGTCGGTATCGGAATTGGCGATCGCTCCGGCGGTGACAAGGACGCCGTACCATCCGGTGACGGATTTTGCGCCGATCAGCAACATCGCTGCCGGTCCCTTCGTTCTCGCCGTGCGTCCGGGAATGCCGTCCACCACGGTCGGAGAATTCGTCGACCGCGCGCGGCGACAACCCAACACGTTCACCTATGTGTCGTCCGGCGCCGGCGGCATGGTCCACCTCGCGACCGCCTTGTTTCTCAACCGTGCCGGGCTCGAGATGACCCCCGTGAGCTACAAGGGTGGACCGGCACCGGTCGCCGATCTCATCGCCGGTCACGTCGACGTTTATTTCGCGAACCTGTCGGTCGTCCTGCCGCATGCCATGAGCGGTTCGCTCCGGCTGCTTGCCGTCGCGAGCCAACAGCGTGCCGCGCAACTTCCCGACGTTCCAACATTCATCGAATCGGGCTTTCCGGGATTCAAAATCGTGACGTGGAACGGCCTGACGGCGCCCGCGGGCACGCCGCGGGAGATCATCGACCGGATCGCGAACGAGGTCGGCCGCGCCGTCAGGGAGCCGAAGCTTATCGAGCGCCTCGTCGGCTTCGGCGTCGACCCCCTCGGCAACAGCCCCGAGGAATTCGCCGTTCGGCGTCGACCCCCTCGGCAACAGCCCCGAGGAATTCGCCGCGCAGATCGCGTCCGACATCGCCTTGTGGGCGGAAGCCGTCAAGATCGCCGGCGTGCAGGAGAAGTGACGAACGCTTGAGAGGTGGCCGCCCTCGTCCTTCGAGACGCGCGCCCGCGAAGCGGCATTCGCCGAAAGCGTGCGCCATGCGCGCTCCTCAGGACGAGGGCGGATCGAGGGCCGGTCGCGTCGCTCGGTCGGCCTCATGTTGAGGAGCATCACAGCGCAAGGCAGGCACGGGCAGCTGCACGACTACAGTTGCGCTGGGATGCGTCTCGAAACATGAGGCCGCGACTGCCGGTAGGCGTACGGAGACCGCCGCCGATATCGGCATGATTCAGCCCGCGGGCGTCCGGGTTCGGACGGCGACGGCGAGGCGTGGCGGAGGAATCCGCAAAATTCCGGTGGCAGGAAAAACGATTTCCGGCTCAGATGCTTAGGCAAGGCCCTGTGACCTTGCGGCGGATCGGCGCGAGCGTCGCCCGAACGGATTTGGCCACGACCTGGACATGTTTTGCCGTTCAGCTTGCGCCACCCCCGCTCGGTACCCCCGCCCGACCGGAATTGGAGGTCCCCCCATGGTCGCGTTCGTTCGCGCTGCCTGTGCAGCCGCGCTCGTCCTCGTGTTGTCCGTTCCCGCCCTTGCCGCCGACAAGCCGTTCAAGCGCAACGATCTCGCGGATGCGGCGATCAAGCTCGAGGCGCAGATCAAGGCCGATGCCGGCCAGGTGACGAAGGCAGCGCCCGCCTTGCGGCGCGAGGCGGACGCCGCGTTCCAGCGCAACGATTTCCGCGCCGGCATGCAGATTCTCGGCCAGATCGTCGCGGTCGCGCCCGACGACAGCACGACCTGGCTGCGGCTCGCCAAGGCGGTGCTGCAGATCCGCCCGAGCAACGACCGCGAGAAGAGCCTGCTGCTCGAGCGCGCGGCGACCGCCGCCTACGTCGCCTATCAGCGCTCGAGCGACGCGAGCGAGGAGGCCGAGAGCCTCACCGTGATCGCGCGCACCTATGCCGACCGCTCGGTCTGGCGGCCGGCGCTCGATGCGCTGCGGGTCTCGCTCGAGCTGCGCGAGGTCGCCGAGGTGCGCCAGCAATATGAGCGCCTGCGCGAGGACCACGGCTTCCGGCTCGTCGACTACAGCGTCGACGCGGACGCCGCCTCGCCGCGGGTCTGCTTCCAGTTCTCCGAGGACCTGCCGGGCCGGCGCACCGATTTCTCGCCCTACGTCGCGGTCGGCGGCCAGGACAAGCCGGCGCTCTCGGTGCAGGACCGGCAGCTCTGCGTCGAGGGCCTCAAGCACGGCGAGCGCTATGCCATCACGCTGCGCGCCGGCATTCCCTCGGTGGTGCGCGAGACGCTGTCCAAATCGGCCGAGTTCAACGTCTATGTGCGCGACCGCAAGCCGCTGGTGCGATTCACCGGCAAGGCCTACGTGCTGCCGCGCACCGGCCAGCGCGGCATCCCGGTGGTCAGCGTCAATACCACGGCGGTGGCGCTCGAGGTCTACCGCATCGGCGACCGCAACCTGCTCGAGACCGTGGTGGGACGCGACTTCCAGCGCAATCTCGACCGCTATGACGTCGAACGCCTGACCGAGACGCGCGGCGCCGAGGTCTGGAAAGGCGAGATGACGGTCGAGCAGACGCTCAACACCGACGTCACCACGGCGTTCCCGGTCGGAGATGCGATCCCGACGCTGTCGCCGGGCGTCTACGTCATGGTGGCGCAGCCCGCGGGAACCCCCAAGGACGAATTCGAGGCGCTCGCGACCCAGTGGTTCATCGTCTCCGATCTCGGACTGGCCGCGTTCTCCGGCAACGACGGCATCCACGCCTTCGTGCATTCGCTCGACACCGCGCAGCCGAAGGGCGCGGTCGACATCCGGCTGCTCTCGCGCAACAACGAGGTGCTGGCGCGCAAGCGCACCAGCGACGCCGGCCACGCCCAGTTCGAGGCCAACCTGACGCGCGGCGAAGGCGCGCTCGCCCCGGCGCTGCTGATCGCGAGCGACGCCAAGGGCGACTACGCCTTTCTCAGCCTCAAGGCGCCGGCCTTCGATCTCAGCGACCGCGGGGTTTCCGGCCGCGTCGTTCCCGCCGGCCTCGACGCTTTCGTCTACAGCGAGCGCGGCGTCTACCGCTCCGGCGAGACCGTGCAGCTGACCGCGCTGTTGCGCGACGGGCAGGGCATGGCGGCGCTCAACGTGCCGCTCACGCTGGTGGTCGAGCGGCCGGACGGGGTCGAATATCGGCGCGCGGTGGTGCCCGACCAGGGCGTCGGCGGGCGCGCGCTCGCGGTCCCGCTGGTGTCGTCGGCGCCGACCGGCACCTGGCGCGTGCGCGCCTTCACCGATCCGAAACGCCCGCCGGTCGGCGAGGCGACCTTCCTGGTCGAGGACTATGTCCCCGACCGGCTCGAGCTCGCGCTCGCGTCCAACGCCAAGGGCGTCTCCCGCACGAGCCCGGCGCAGGTCACCGTCGACGGCCGCTATCTCTATGGCGCGCCGGCCGCCGCGCTCGAGCTCGAGGGCGAGGTGATCGTGGCGCCGGCGAGCGAACGGCCGGGCTTTGCCGGCTATCAGTTCGGTGCCGCCGACGAGGAGGTCGAGACCACCCGCCAGCCGCTCGAAGGGCTGCCGGAGACCGACCCCAACGGCAAGGCGAGCTTCGCCGTCACGCTCGCCAAGCAGCCGGCGACGTCGCGCCCGCTGCAGGCGCAGGTCATCGTGCGCATGGCCGAGGCCGGCGGGCGTGCGGTCGAGCGCAAGCTGACATTGCCGGTCGTGCCGGGCGGGCCGATGATCGGCGTCAAGCCGCTGTTCTCGGGCCGATCGCTGGGCGAGGGCGAGAACGCCACCTTCGACGTCGTCGTCGTGTCGCCCGAGGGCGCCGCGCTCGCGCGCAGCGGCGTGCGCTACGAGCTGCTCAAGGTCGAGACCAAGTACCAATGGTACCGCCGCGAGGGCAGCTGGGACTTCGAGCCGGTCAAGACCACGAAGCGCCTCGCCGACGGGCAGCTCGACGTCGCCGCCGACAAGCCGGCGCGCATCTCCGTTCCCGTGCAATGGGGCCGCTATCGGCTCGAGCTGTCGACCGCCGACCGCAACGGGCCGACGACCTCGATCGGCTTCGATGCCGGCTGGTACGCGGAGGCGAGCGCGGACACGCCGGACCTGCTCGAATTGGCGCTCGACAAGCCGGAATACGCGGCCGGCGAAGCGATGACGGTCGCGGTCACCGCGCGCACCGCCGGCAAGCTCACGCTCAACGTGATCGGCGACCGGCTGTTGTCGACGGTCACGCAGGACGTCGCCGCCGGCACGGCGCGCGTGCGCGTCCCGGTCGGCAGCGACTGGGGCAGCGGCGCGTACCTCGTCGCGACGCTGCGCCGGCCGCTCGACAGCCGCTCCGAGCGCATGCCCGGCCGCGCCATCGGCGTGCAGTGGTTCTCGATCAACCGCAAGGCGCGCACGCTCGCGCTCGACATGCGCCTGCCGACGCAGATACGTCCGAACGGCGCGCTGCGCGTCCCGATCCGGGTCGGCGGGCTCGCCCCCGGCGAGGAGGCACGCATCGTGGTGGCCGCCGTCGACGTCGGCATCCTCAACCTCACCGGCTACAAGCCGCCGGCGCCCGACGACTATTATCTCGGCCAGCGCCGGCTCACCGCCGAGATCCGCGACCTCTACGGGGCGTTGATCGACGGCATGCAAGGAAGCCGCGGCCAGATCAAGACCGGCGGCGACGCCGGTGCGGTCGAGCTGCAGGGCGCGCCGCCGACCCAGAAGCCGCTCGCGCTCTATTCCGGCATCGTCACCGTCAGGCCCGACGGCACCGCCGCGGTGGCGTTCGACATCCCCGATTTCGCCGGCACCGCGCGCGTGATGGCGGTCGCCTGGAGCAAGGACAAGGTCGGCCGCGCCGCCGGCGACGTCACCATCCGCGATCCGGTGGTGCTCACCGCGACGCTGCCGCGCTTCCTGCTCAACGGCGACCGCGGCACCATGCATCTCGAGCTCGACAACGTCGAAGGCCCGGCCGGCGACTATCGGCTGGAGGTGAAGAGCGAAGGCGTCGTCGGCAATGCCGCGCCGCAGACGCTCAAGCTCAATGCCAAGCAGCGCGGCTCGGTCACCGTTCCGCTGACCGCGGCGGCGGTCGGCAATGCCGCGCTCACCGTGCGCGTCAGCGGGCCGGGGGGCTTCGCGCTCGAGCGCGGCTATGCGCTCCCGGTGCGGCCCGCGACCCAGATCCTGGCGCGGCGCACGGTCAAGCCGCTCGCCAAGGGCGAGAGCCTCACGCTGTCGAACGATCTGTTCGCCGACCTGGTGCCGGGAAGCGGCAGCGTCGCGCTGTCGGTCGGCGTCTCGACGGCGCTCGACGCGGCGGCGCTGCTCTCCGCGCTCGACCGCTATCCGTTCGGCTGCTCGGAGCAGATCACCAGCCGGGCCTTGCCGCTCCTCTACGTCAACGATCTCGCGACCGCCACGCATCTGGCGCTCGACGGCGCGGTCGACCAGCGCATCCGCGACTCGATCGATCGGCTCCTTGCCCGTCAAGGGTCGAATGGCTCGTTCGGGCTGTGGTCGGCGGGCGGCGACGACGTCTGGCTCGACGCCTACGTCACGGACTTCCTGACGCGCGCGCGCGAGCGCGGCTTCGCCGTGCCCGATACCGCGTTCAAGCTCGCGCTCGACCGCTTGCGCAACTTCGTCGGCAACGCGGACGATCCGGGTAAGGACGGCGGCCGCAATCTCGCCTACGCGCTCTACGTGCTGGCGCGCAATGGCGCCGCCCCGATCGGCGACCTGCGCTACTTCGCCGACGCCAAGCTCGACGCGATCGCGACCCCGATCGCCAAGGCGCAGATCGCCGCGGCGCTCGGCATGCTCGGCGACCGCGCCCGCGCCGAGCGCGTCTATGGCGCGGCGCTCGCGTCGATCGCGCCGCAGCCGGTGCTCGATTACGGCCGCACCGATTACGGCTCGGTGCTGCGCGACGCCGCGGCGCTGGTCACGCTCGCCTCCGAAGGCGGCGCGCCGCGCCCGACCGTCACCGGCGCGGTCGCGCGGGTCGAGGCCGCGCGCGGCCTCTCGCCCTACACCTCGACGCAGGAGAATGCGTGGATGGTGCTCGCCGCCCGCGCGCTGATCAAGGACGCGCAGTCGGTCGCCCTCGACGTCGGCGGCGAGAAGACGCAGGGCGCGCTCAACCGCAACCTGCGCGCGGCCGAGCTGGCGCAGCCGCTCAAGGTAACCAATGCCGGCGACGGCGCCGTGCAGGCCGTGGTCACGGTGTCGGGGGCGCCGCTCGTCCCCGAGCCGGCCGCCGAGAAGGGCTTTCGGATCGAGCGCAAATATTACACGCTCGCCGGCAAGCCCGCCGATCCGGCCAAGGCGAAGCAGAACGACCGCTTCGCGGTGGTGCTGAAGATCACCGAGCCGCAGCCGCAGTTCGCCCGCATCATCGTCGCCGACTATCTCCCGGCCGGCTTCGAGATCGACAATCCGCGGCTCGTCTCCTCGGGCGATACCGGCACGCTCGGCTGGATCGAGGACGCGCAGGAGCCGGTGAGCTCCGAGTTCCGCGACGACCGCTTCAGCGCGGCGTTCGAGCGCAAGAGCGGCGATCCTTCGGTGTTCACGGTCGCGTACGTGGTGCGCGCGGTCTCGCCCGGGCGCTACGTCCACCCGCAGGCCTATGTGGAGGACATGTACCGGCCCGACCGTTTCGGCCGCACTGCGACCGGCGCGATCGAGGTGACGGCGGCAAAATGAGATGAGCGACGCGGCCCATCGTCTCCCTCTCCCCGCTTGCGGGGAGAGGGTCGGGGTGAGGGGGATTTCCCGAATACTGAGTTCGTGGCTTGTCCCCCTCACCCGACGCGCTTCGCGCGTCGACCTCTCCCCGCAAGCGGGGAGAGGTAGACCGAGTTTGTGGCGACGGCTGTGCCCAAGCCTCGTTGCCGCATCGATTGCTGCGATCGTGACCGCCTCCGCCATGGCATGGTGGATCGTCGCGCTCGGGCCGGCGCCGGTGGGGCAGGGGCTCGCCTTCTCCACGCTGGTGGTCGATCGCGACGGAAACCTGCTGCGCCCCTACGCCACGCCGGAGGGTCGCTGGCGATTGCCGGCGACGCGCGAGAACGTCGATCCGCGCCTGCTCGCGCTGCTCCTCGCCTACGAGGACAAGCGCTTTCGGGGCCATCGCGGCGTCGACCCGCTGGCGCTCGGCCGCGCGCTCGCGCAGCTGATCGTCAACGGCCGCATCGTCTCCGGCGCCTCCACCATCACCATGCAGGTGGCGCGGCTCCTCGAGCCGCGAGGCGAGCGGTCGCTCATGGCGAAGCTGCGCCAGATGGTGCGCGCTGTCGAGATCGAGCGCGCGCTCTCCAAGGACGAAATCCTCTCGCTCTATCTCAGCCTCGCGCCCTATGGCGGAAACCTCGAAGGCGTGCGCGCCGCCTCGCTCGCCTATTTCGGCAAGGAGCCGCGCCGCCTGACGCTCGGCGAGGCGGCGATGCTGGTCGCTCTGCCGCAATCGCCGGAGCAGCGCCGTCCCGACCGCTCGCGCGACGCCGCGAAGAACGCGCGCGACCGCGTGCTCGACCGCGTCGCCGCCGCCGGCGTCGTGCCCGCGGACGAGGTCGAGCGCGCCAAGCGCGAGCCGGTGCCGGACGGACGCCGGCCGATGCCGATGCTGGCGCCGTTCTCGGCCGACGCCGCGGTCGCGGCAGCCCCCGGGCTGCGCCTCCACCGCCTCACCATCGAGGCGGCGCTGCAGCGCAATCTCGAGGACCTCGCCCGCGCGCGCGCCCGCGCGCTCGGACCCGACATTTCGGTTGCCATCCTCGCCGTCGATCACGCGACCGGCGAGGTGCTCGCGCGCGTCGGCTCGGCCGACTATTTCGACGCGCGCCGCGCCGGCCAGGTCGACATGACCGCGGCGGTGCGCTCGCCGGGCTCGACGCTCAAGCCGTTCATCTACGGCCTCGGCTTCGAGGACGGCCTCATCCACCCCGACACGCTGATCGAGGATCGTCCCGTCCGCTTCGGCGGCTATGCGCCGGAGAATTTCGATCTCACCTTCCAGGGCACGGTGACGGTGCGCCGCGCCCTGCAGCTGTCGCTGAACGTGCCGGCGGTCGCGGTGCTGGACAAGGTCGGCGCCAGCCGCTTCACCGCGCGGCTCGCGCAGGCCGGCGCGTCCTTCGTGCTGCCGCCGGGCGAGGTGCCGGGGCTGGCGATGGGCCTCGGCGGCGTGGGCGTGCGGCTCGGCGACCTCGTCGCGCTCTATGCTGGGCTCGCGCGGCAAGGCACGACGCTCCCGCTCACCGAGCGGGCCGGGGAAGCGCCGGCGCTGCCGCGCCGGCTCATCGACCCGGCCGCGGCCTGGTACGTGGGCAGCATCCTGACCGGCACGCCGCCGCCGGAGAACGCGGCCGGCGGCCGCATCGCGTTCAAGACCGGCACGTCCTACGGATATCGCGACGCCTGGGCGGTCGGCTTCGACGGCAGGCGCACCATCGGCGTCTGGGTCGGCCGGCCCGACGGCGCGCCGGTGCCGGGGCTGATCGGGCGCGCGGCCGCGGCGCCGATCCTGTTCGACGCCTTCGCCCGCACCGGCAAGCTGCCGGCGCCGCTGCCCAGGCCGCCGCAGGGCGCGCTGGTCGCGGCGAACGGGAAATTGCCGCCGCCGCTGCAGCGCTTCCGGTCGGGCGTGGTCGCGGCCGAGAGCGGCGAGCCGCCGCTTCGCATCATGTTTCCGCCCAACGGCGCGCGCCTCGAGCTCACGAGCGACGACGCCGGCAAGCCCGAGCCGATCGCGCTCAAGGTCACCGGCGGAGCCGGACCGCTGACCGTGCTGGTGAACGGCCTGCCGTTTCAGGCCGCGGCCGCCCGGCGCACGCTGTTCTTCGAGCCGGAAGGGCCGGGCTTCCTGCGGCTCACGGTGATGGACGCGAAGGGCGCAACCGACAGCGTCACGGTGCGGCTGCAGTAGATGCCACCGAAGGAACGACGCCGCTATGCCGAAGAAGTCTGATGTTCTGACCGCAAAGGAGTTGAAGGAGGTCGCCCGCCGGCGTGCTCAAGCGCGTGAAAGAGCACGGCAGCTGGTCGACGGCTCCGTGCAAGAGGATGCCGCGTTTATTGCGGCTGCCGAATCCGATCCCGACAATCCACCGCTGTCCGACGGACGATGGCGCCGGATGCGGCCCGCCCATGACGTGCGGCCGCAGCTGGTTGCGAGGCGGCTGCGCCGCGGCCGCGGTCGACCGAAATCCGACACGGCGAAACAGCAGGTCACGCTGCGCATCGATCGCGACGTTCTCGAGAAATTCCGCTCGACCGGCGAGGGATGGCAGAGCCGGATCAACGCGGCGTTACGCAAGGCCGCCAAGGTCTAGTTGGGCTACCCGTTTCGAGGCGCCTTGACTCGGCGGGTCAAGGTGACAGAAAGGATGCGGCACGCGGGGAGAGCCGTCGACATCGAGAGGCCGGCGTTCGCTTCCGGGCACCCGCTCGCTATCGAAGCCATGCCCGCGCCGACGAGACCAATGGTGGAAGGGTGATGCAGTTCTTGAAACAGCCGAATTCGAAGCGGGCACGGCGTATCGTCTGCTTCGTGGTCGTGCTCGCGCCGGCCATTTATTTCGCTCCGGTGGTGACGCTGATTCTGCTCCTGTGCGGCGTGATCGACGTCGGCCGGCACCGGAACATCACGTACGAGCTGATCGAGAAATATTTCATGGGCAACGGCATCGGCACCTGGCTGCTGTCGCCGCTCAATCTCGTTGCCGACCTGCTTTCGCTCGCAAACCCCGGCGTCCACAAACTGGAGGGCATGCCGGCGGAGCATCGTCGCGAGATCGAGGCCTGCGTGCGCGAGTTCGTCGCCAACGGCGATCGCGTCAAGGCCCACATGGCCGAAAAGCTGAAGCAGACAAAACGCGGAATGCTGACGTTCAAGTGGTTCAGCGTGCGGCAAGACACCGAGCTGAGAATTGCGGCATTCGAGCGCGATTATCGATACATCAAGACGATCGCGGTATCCGCGTTCAACACCCGCGAGTCCACGTCGCGGCATTTCGGCCCGCTGCGGCTCACGTTGCGGGTGCTCTACAATCTCGAGCCGGCCGACAGCAAAGAAGTTTTCATCGAGGTCGACGGTCGGCCGCATTACTGGGTCGACGAGCCGCTTTTCATCTTCGACGACACGCTGTTCCATCGGTCGGTCAACGACGTGGACGGCGTGAGGTACTGCCTGTTCATGGACATCGTTCGTCCCAATTACTCGCGACCCGCCTTCAACGTTGCGGTAGGTGTCGTGAGCGTGATCGCCGGCTCGTTCAAGCGCCTCTTCTACCAGAACTGGTCGTTCATGCGATGACGGGCGGCGCGCCGGCAGGCGCGGGCGCCACGAGATCAGTGCGATTTCCCGACGATTTTGGGGTCGGCGGGGGCGGAGCGGCCGAAGCGGCGCTTTCGCGGTCACCGTGATTTCTTTAATGTCCGGCCGGCGGGAGGCGAGGGCGAATGGCGATCACCACCGGCAAGGTGCGGCAGGGGGCGGCTCCGCTGCGCGATCTCGGCGCGATCGTCGATTTCGCCGTGCGCTCGCATGCGCGCGCCGCCGCGGTGCTGGTCGTCGTCGCGCTGTTGAGCTTTCTCCCCGGCTTCTTCAGCATCCCGCCGATCGATCGCGACGAGGCGCGCTTCGCGCAGGCCTCCAAGCAAATGGTGGAGAGCGGCGACTACGTCGACATCCGGTTCCAGGACGAGGTGCGCTACAAGAAGCCGGTCGGCATCTATTGGCTGCAGGCCGCGGTGGTGAGGTCCGCGCGCGCGCTCGGGTTCGGCCGCGCGCTCGAGACCATCTGGCTCTACCGGGTGCCGTCGCTGATCGGCGCCATCGGGGCGGTGCTGCTGACCTACTGGACGGCGCTCGCCTTCGTCTCGCGGCGCGCCGCGGTGCTGGCGGCCATGATGATGGCGAGCTGCGTGCTGCTCGGCCTCGAGCGGCTGTTCGCCAAGACCGATGCCCTGTTGCTCATGACCGTGGTCGCCGCCATGGGCGCGATGGGGCGCGCCTATCTTTCACGGCCGACGCAGGATGGCGCCGCGCATGCGGTCGGTCCGCCCGATGCAACGCGCGACTGGACGACGGCAGCGGTGTTCTGGACCGCGCTCGCCGCCGGCGTGCTGTTGAAGGGCCCGCTGATCATGATGGTCGTCGGGCTTGCCGCCGCCGCGTTGATCGTCGCCGATCGCTCGGCCCGTTGGCTCATCGTCCTCAAGCCGGCCGCCGGCGTCGCCTGGTTTGCCCTCCTGGTGCTGCCGTGGTTCCTCGCCATCATCGGACGCGCCGGCGAGACGTTCTTTGTCGAGTCGGTCGGGCAGGATTTGGTCAGCAAGGTGTTCACCGGCCAAGAATCACACGGCGCGCCGCCCGGCGCGTATTTCGTTCTGTTCTGGATCACCTTTTGGCCGGGCGCGACGCTCGCGGCGTTGGCGACGCCGGCGGTCTGGGCGGCGCGGCGCGAGCCGAGGACCAAGTTCCTGCTGGCCTGGCTCGTTCCGTCGTGGATCGTCTTCGAGCTGGTGGTGACCAAGCTGCCGCACTACGTGCTGCCGCTTTATCCGGCGATCGCGATCCTGATCGCCGGCGCGATCGATGCGCGCACGCTGTCGCGCCGTCCGATCCTGGTATGGGGAACGATCTGGTGGTTCGTGGTGACGATGGTTTCCGGCATCGTAGGCATCGTGGCTCTGGCGGTGATCGGGCGGCAGTTCGGGCTCCTGGTCTGGCCGCTGATCGGGGGAGCCGCGGTCCTGAGCTTCCTGGCCTGGCGGCTCTATGAAGTCGACGGCCCCGAGCAGGCGCTGCTGCGCGCGATCGCGGCCGCGATCCTCACCGCGATTGCGATTTTTGCGCTGATCGTCCCCGCGCTCGGGCACCTGTTCCCGAGCGCGGCGCTCGCCCGCATCCTGCGCGACAGCGGCTGCCCGCAGCCGGTCGCCGCGGCGGTCGGCTATCACGAGCCGAGCCTCGTCTTCCTCGCCGGCACGGCGACCCGCCTGACCGATGCCGCCGGCGCCGCCGAGTTCTTGCGCGGCGGGGAGTGCCGCTTCGCCTTCATCGAGACGCGCCAGGAAAGGAGCTTCGCGCAGCGCGCCGAAGCGATCGGCCTGCGCTACACCGGCGGGCCCCACGTCGAAGGCATCAATATCAGCACCGGACAGCCGATCACGATCGCGGTCTTCCGCTCGGTGGGGGGGTCGTGAGCGCGGGCCACAGCCTCGGGCCGTCGGCGGGGGCGGCGGCGCAACCCCACGCGACGAGCGTCGCCCGCTGGTTCTCGCTCTTTGCGCGTGAGCCGCGATTCGCAGCCGCGCCGGCATGGCGCTCGCCGCTTCGCCTGGGGCTCGGCGCGCTGGTGGTGATCGCCGCCATCACGGCCGCGATGATCATGGTCGACGCGCCGGCGATCGGCGCGGCGCGCCGGCTGCCGGAATGGCTGGTCGCCCTGTTCGATCAAGTCACCGACTTCGGCAAGTCGGTTTGGCTGCTGGTGCCGATCGCGCTCGCGCTCGCGGCCATCGCGGCGCTGGCTTCGCTGCCGCTTGCGCCGGTGTCCCGGCGCGTGCTGGCGGCGTTGGCCGTGCGGCTCGGTTTTCTGTTCCTGGCGATCGGTCTGCCGGGCCTGTTCTTCACCATCGTCAAGCGCCTGATCGGGCGCGCCAGGCCGCTCGTCGAGCGCGGCGAGGCGTTCGATTACCGCCCGTTCGGCTGGAGCGTCGACTATGCGAGCTTCCCCTCCGGCCATGCCGTCGATGCGTTTGCGATTGCGATGGCGGTCGGCGCGCTGTGGCCGCGGGCGCGGCCGCTGTTGTGGACCTATGCCGTCGCCATCGCGGTGAGCCGGGTCGTGCTCACCGCGCACTATCCGAGCGACGTCTTGGCCGGCGCCGTCGGCGGCATTGTCGGCGTCCTGCTGGTGCGCGATTGGTTCGCGGCACGCGGGCTTGCTTTCGTGCTCGGCCCGAGGGGAAGCGTGCGGCCGCTGCCGGGGCCCTCGTTCGCGCGCATGAGAAGGCTCGCCCGGCAGCTTGCCGCCTGCTAGGGCGCATCATGATCGAAACGTCCGCCTCTCCGCCGACCGTTTCCGTCGTCGTTCCCGTGCGGAACGAGGCCGGCAACATCGCGCCGCTCGTCGCCGAGATCGCGGCCGCGCTCGGCAGCGGCCTCGGCTTCGAGATCATCTACGTCAATGACGGCTCGACCGACCGCACCGAGTCCGAGCTGACGCTGCTGATGGCGAGCCGTCCGTGGCTGCGACAGATCAAGCATCAGACTTCGTGCGGACAGTCGGCCGCGGTGTCGACCGGCGTCCTGCACGCGAGCGCGCCGGTGGTCGTCACCCTCGACGGCGACGGCCAGAACGATCCCGCCTTCATTCCGGCGCTGCTCAAGGCGTTGGCCGCCGGCGCCCCCTCGGTCGGTCTCGTCGCCGGCCAGCGCGTCGGGCGGCGGGCAAGCGCCTTCAAGCGATTCCAATCGCGGTTCGCCAACGCCGTGCGCGGCGCCGTGCTGCGCGACGGCACCCGCGACACCGGCTGCGGGCTGAAGGCGTTTCGCCGCGATCTTTTTCTGGCGCTGCCTTATTTCGACGGGCTGCACCGGTTTCTTCCCGCGCTGGTGCGGCGCGAGGGCTACGACGTGGGCTATGTGGACGTGGTCGACCGTCCGCGCGGCGCCGGCACGTCCAACTACGGAATGTGGGATCGGCTCTGGGTCGGAATTCTCGATCTTATCGGGGTGTGGTGGCTGATCCGCCGCCGGCGGCAGGTGCCGCGCGCCTTGGAGGTGAAGCGGCATGCTGATTGATCTCTCGCAGGCGGTCGGAAACTACCTGCACGAAGTGTTCGTGGCCAAGTTCCAGTGGTGGGTGCTGCTCGGCTATGTGGCCCAAATCATGTTCACCATGCGCTTCCTGGTGCAGTGGATCGCGTCGGAACGGGCGGGCAAGATGGTGATGCCGATCGCCTTCTGGTTCTTCTCGATCGGCGGCGGAGTGCTGCTGTTCGGCTATGCGCTCTATATCCGCGACCCGGTCTTCATCCTCGGCCAGGGGTTCGGCGTGTTCGTCTACGCGCGCAACCTCTATTTCGAGCTGCGCGACTGGCGGCGCGTCAACCCCGCGAGCTAGCCGCGGGTTCGGCTGTCATCCGCGGACCTTCTTCCTTTCCCGCGACACCGCACGTTCGAGTGTTGCGTTGATCCGCGTTTGCCATCCCGGGCCATCGGCACGAAAGTAGTCGAGCACATCGGCAGAAAGCCGGAGTTTGACGGCTTGCTTGGGCCGCTCGCCGACCGGCGGGCGGCCGCGCCGCAGGAGCTTGTCAGCTTTGTACACGTCCGCCGAGCGGAAAAAGTCCCGCGTCAATTCCGGCGCGTCATCGGAATCGGTCCATTTCTTCCTTCCAGAGCCTCTGTTCCTTCGCATGGGCGTGCCTCATCGATATGATATGCAGTGTCGGCACCGAGTGATATGCTTTCCATGAGAGGGTCCCCGTCAAGCCGAATGTCGGAGGAAAATCATGTCCATGACACCGGGCGTCGAGACGATGGCCGCGCGCCGCAACGGCGCGAGTGCGATCGAGGTGATCCCGACCGGCCGCCCGCTCGGCGCCGAGGTCACCGGCGTCGATTTGCGCGAGCTCGACGCGGCCGCGTTCGCGCGCGTCATCCAGGCTTGGCACGACCATTCGGTGCTGCTGTTCCGCGGCCAGGCGCTGGGCGATCAGGAGCTGATTGCGTTCAGCCGCCGTCTGGGAGACCTCGACTGGGCCCCGGTCCAGGAGAACGGCCGGCGCTTCGTCGAAGGTCTGCCGGAGATCTACATCGTCTCCAACGTCAAGGTGAACGGAGAGGCGATCGGCAGCCTGGGCGACGGCGAGGCGGTGTGGCACACCGACATGTCGTACGTCGACGTGCCGCCGAAGGCGAGCCTGCTCTATGCGCTCGAAGTGCCGCCGACCGGCGGCAACACCTCGTTCTGCACGATGTACGGCGTCTACGATGCGCTGCCCGCCGCGCTGAAGGCGCGCATCGCCGGCCTGAAGATCAAGCACGACGGCACCTACAACAGCGGCGGCTATGTGCGCCAGGGCATCACGCCGACCGACGATCCGATGACCTCGCCGGGCGCCGTGCATCCGTTGGTGTGCACGCATCCGGATACTGGGCGGCGCATGCTCTATCTCGGCCGCCGCCGCAACGCCTATCTCCTCGGGCTCGCGCTCGCGGAATCGGAGGAACTGCTCGACCAGCTCTGGGGTTTCGTCGATCGGCCCGAATTCGCCTGGGAGCACGTCTGGCGCGTCGGCGATCTCGTGCTGTGGGACAACCGCTGCACCATGCATCGGCGCGACGCGTTCGATCCCGGGAGCCGGCGCATCATGCACCGCACCCAGGTCAAGGGCGAGCAACGCCCGGTCTGATCGGCCCGACGCAAACCACCTCGAGCACGAACACCCAAAAGGGGCGGTGAATGACGACCCGACGCGATCTGTTCGCGCTTGGCCTGGTGGCGCTGTCGACGCTGATGCCGCGCGCCTTGCTCGCGCAGCCGAGATATCCCGACCGTCCGGTCCGACTGGTGATTCCGTTTCCGCCGGGCGGCGGATACGACGCGGTCGGGCGCCCATGGGCGGAGAAGATGAAGTCGCTGCTCGGCACCGTGGTCGTCGAGAACCAGGGCGGCGGCGGGAGCTCCCTGGGCGCCGCGGCGGCCGCCCGCGCCCGCCCGGACGGCTACACCATCCTGCTCGGCGGATCGAGCACCCACGTCACCGAGGCGATCCTCAAGAGCCGTCCGCTCTACGATCCGCTCAAGGACTTGGAGCCGATATCGAACCTGGTGGTCTCGCCGTTCGCCCTCGCGATCCATCCGTCGGTGCCGGCGCGGACGCTGAAGGAGTTCGTCGACTACGCTAAGGCCAATCCCGGCACGGTGACCTACGGGCACGCCGGCGTGGGCTCGCTCAACCATCTGACCGGCGAGCTGTTGAAATCACTGACGGGCATTCCGCAGCTCGTGCACGTGCCCTATCGGGGATCGGGGCCGGCGACCGCCGACGCGATCAGCGGACAAGTGTCGATGGTCATCCCGGCGGTGACCGGCCCGCTGCTCGAGTTCAATCGGACCGGCAAGCTGCGCATTCTGGCCGTGACCGGTCCGACACGCCTGATCGCCGCCCCGGAGATTCCGACGGCGGTCGAGGCGGGGTTTCCCGGCATGGTCTCCCAGCAGTCCATCGGCCTGTTCGCTCCGGCCGGGACGCCGAGGGCGATCATCGAGCAGATCTTGCAGGCGACGCGCATCGCCATCGTCGAGCCGGCGTATCAAAAGATGCTGATCGAGGCCGGGTTCGAGCCTGACGTCGATTCGACCCCCGAGAAATTCCGGCGTCTGGTCGAAGACGACATCGCGCGCTGGACGCCGATCGTCAAAGCGATCGGGTTGAAGCTCGACTAAAACCGCCGCGAACCGGCCTCGCTCCACCGCCACAGCGGGGCAAGAACGCACTCGGCTTCACTTCACGGCAGAGGCGAATCGCCTCACCGCGCCGCCGCCAGCGCAGCGAAGCCGCGCTCGAGATCGCCGATCAGGTCGTCCGCATCCTCGAGCCCGACGTGGAAGCGCACCGTCGGCCCGCCCGGCGACCATCGGGTCGCGGTGCGGATCGCCGCGCAGTCGAAGGGAATGGCGAGACTCTCGAAGCCGCCCCACGAGGCGCCGATCCCGAACAGGCCGAGCTCGTCGAGGAAGGCGTTGACCGCGGTCTGCGCGATCGGCCTGAGCACGACGCTGAACAACCCGCTGGCGCCGGTGAAATCGCGCCGCCAGACGGCATGGCCGGGACAGTCGGCGAGCGCCGGGTGCAGCACGCGAGCGACTTCCGGCCGCGCGGCGAGCCAGCGCGCGACCTTGAGGCCGGCGTGGTGATGCTGCGCCAGCCGCACGCCCAAGGTGCGCAGTCCGCGCAAGCCGAGATAGATGTCGTCGGGCCCGACGCAGAGGCCGAGCGCGTGCACGGTGTCGCGCAGGTGCGCCCAGGTCGCCGCGTTGGCCGCGACGGTCCCGAGCATCACGTCGGAATGGCCGCCGATATATTTGGTGGCGGCCTGGATCGAAAGGTCGACGCCCTTGTCGAGGGCGCGGAAGTAGAGCGGGCTCGCCCAGGTATTGTCCATCAACACCACGGCGCCGCGCCCGTGGGCGGCGGCGGCGATCGCCGGCACGTCCTGGACCTCGAAGGTCAGCGAGCCCGGCGCCTCGACGAACACCGCGCGGGTATTCGGCCGGATCAGCGCCGCGATGCCGGCGCCGACCAGCGGATCGTAGTAGGTCGTGGCGATGCCGTAGCGCGCGAGCACGCCGTCGCAAAACCTGCGCGTCGGCTGATAGACGCTGTCGGTGACCAGGAGATGATCGCCGGCGCCGAGCACCGACAGGAGCGCGGTCGAGATCGCCGCCAGTCCCGAGGGCAGCAGGCCAACGCCGGCGCAGGCCGGACCCTCGAGCGCGCGCACGGCGTTTTCGAGCGCCTCCGACGTGGGGGTGCCGCGCCGGCCGTAGACGTAACGCGAGCGGCGGGCGAGGAAATCCTCCGCCGTCGGATAGAGCACCGTCGAGGCGTGATGAACCGGCGGATTGACGAATCCATGGTTGGCGGCGGGGTCGCGTCCTCCGGTCACGAGCTGCGTCGCCGGCTTGAGCGCCGGGCGCGAAGGGTCGGCTTCGGTCTGCTTCGTCATGACGCCTTCCCGGAAACGTTCCAGGCTGGGCTTCGTCCCGGCGCACGGAACAACAATGCCGCCATGTCGGGTCATGGCCTCCGCCGGCCCGAGCGTCAACCCCTTGACCCCGGTATCCGATCGTTCTGAGATGGGGAACGTCGCATGAAAGGCCGCTCCATGAAACGCGGGTTCTGTTGTTTCGGCCTGGCCGTCGCGCTCGGCCTTTCGCCCACGGCGGCGTCGGCGCAGACGCTGAAGAAGGTGAAGGATCGCGGCTCGCTCATTTGCGGCGTCAGCCAGGGACTGCCGGGATTTTCCAATCCCGACGACAAGGGCAACTGGACCGGCTTCGACGTCGATTTCTGCCGCGCCATCGCCGCCGCGCTCTTGAACGACGCCGGCAAGGTCAAGTTCACGCCGCTCTCGGCGAAGGATCGGTTCGAGCCGCTCAAGACCGGCGACATCGATCTGCTGTCACGCAACACGACGTGGACGCTCTCGCGCGACGTCGCCTACGGCAATTTCGCCGGGGTCACCTATTACGACGGTCAAGGGTTCATGGTGCGCAAGGCACTCAAGGTCAATTCTGCGCTCGAGCTCACCGGCGCGTCGGTATGCACGCAGACCGGCACCACGACCGAGCTCAACTTGGCCGATTATTTCCGCGCCAACAACATGAAGTACGAGGTCATCGCCTTCGGCACCGCCGACGAGACCGTGAAAGCCTATGAAGCGGGGCGCTGCGACGCGTTCACCACCGACGTTTCGCAGCTCTATGCCGAGAAGCTCAAGCTCGTCAATCCCAACGACCACGTCATCCTGCCGGATATCGTGTCCAAGGAGCCGCTCGGGCCGCTGGTGCGCCACGGCGACGACCAATGGTTCGACGTGGTCAAGTGGACGCATTTCGCCATGCTCAACGCCGAGGAGCTCGGCGTTTCCTCCAAGACCGTCGACGAGGCGATGAAATCGAACCAGCCCGAGATCAGGCGCCTGTTGGGCGTCGAGGGCAATTTCGGCGAGCAGCTCGGGCTGAGCAAGGACTGGGTGGTGCGCATCGTCAAGCAGGTCGGCAATTACGGCGAAGTGTTCGACCGCAACGTCGGGGCCGGCTCGAAGCTCGGCATCAGCCGCGGCCTCAACCGGCTGTGGACCAAGGGCGGCATCCAGTACGCCCCGCCGATCCGGTGATCGACCGCGCCGCGATGCCGCCGCAGATCGCCTTCTACAACCATCCGACGTTCCGTGCCGTTCTCTATCAGCTCGCATTGCTGGTCGCGCTGCTGTGGTTCGGCTATGAATTCGCCGTCAATGCCAGGTCCAATCTCGAAGCGCAGAGCCTCGCCAGCGGCTTCGGCTTCCTCGACAACACGGCGGGATTCGGCGTCAACCAGTCGCTCATCGCGTACAGCGAGGCGGACAGCTACGCCCGCGTGTTCGTCGTCGGCCTGCTCAATACGCTGCTGGTCGCCGGGATCGGCATCGTGCTGGCGACGATGCTCGGCTTTTTCGTCGGCATCGGGCGGCTGTCCCCCAACTGGCTCCTGGCGCGGCTCTGCGGCGGCTATGTCGAGCTGATCCGCAACCTGCCGCTCCTGTTCCAGATCCTGTTCTGGTATCTCGCCGTGCTGGGCTCGCTGCCGGCGCCGCGCCAAAGCATCTCGTTGCTCGGCGGGATTTTTCTCAACAACCGCGGCATCATCGTGCCGGCGCCGGTGGCCGGGGAGGGCGCGCGGCTCGTCGCCGCCGCCCTCGCCCTCGGCGTGCTGGCGGCGATCGCGCTGACGCCGTGGGCGAGACGCCGACAGGAGCGCAGCGGGCGCCGGTTTCCGCTGCTCGCGTGCGGCACGGCGCTGATCGTCGGGCTGCCGCTCGTCGCCCTGGTCGCGACCGGCTTTCCCATCGCCTTCGAGCAGCCCGAGCTTCGCGGCTTCAACTTTGTCGGCGGCATCCGGCTGATCCCGGAATTCCTGGCGCTCCTCATCGCGCTCACGACCTATACCGCGGCCTTCATCGCCGAGATCGTGCGCGCCGGCGTGCTTGCGGTGCCGCGCGGCCAGAGCGAGGCGGCGCTCGCGCTCGGGCTGCGGCGGGGCCTGCTGCTGCGCCTCGTCGTCCTGCCGCAGGCGCTGCGCGTGATTGTGCCGCCGCTGACCAATCAGTATCTCAATCTCACCAAGAACTCCTCGCTGGCGGTTGCGATCGGCTATCCGGATTTGTTCGCGGTATTCGCCGGCACGACGCTCAACCAGACCGGCCAAGCGATGGAGATCATCGCCATCACGATGGCGGTCTATCTCGCCATCTCGCTCCTCACCAGCGCCTTCATGAACTGGTACAATCTCCGGGTGGCGCAACGCTGATGGCGCCCGCGACGCAACCTTCCTATGTGCGCCGCACACTGGCGGAGCCGGAGCCGCCGCCGCTGGCGAGCGCCGGCGCGCTCACCCTGACCCGCGCGCGGCTGTTCGGCGGGGCGCTCAACACGGCGCTGACCATCGCTAGCGCGATTGTCATCGCGGCGCTGGTCTGGCCGATGCTGCGGTTCCTGCTGCTCGACGCGGTCTGGACCGGATCGAGCCGCGTCGATTGCCTGCCCGAGACCGTGGGGCGCCCGGTCGGCGCCTGCTGGCCGTTCATCGCGGCCAAATTCGCCCAGTTCATGTACGGCTTCTATCCGGCGAGCGAGCAATGGCGGGTCGACCTCTGCTGGGCGCTCGGGGCGATACTGCTCGTTCCGCTGCTTATTCCGCGCGTGCCTCACAAGGGGCTCAACGCGATTCTGTTCTTCGGTGTCTTTCCCGTTGCCGCCTTCGTCCTGCTGGTCGGCGGCGTTCCCGGATTGCCGCATGTCGAGACCCGCCTCTGGGGCGGACTGCTCGTCACCCTGGTCATCTCTTTCACCGGCATCATCTGCTCGCTGCCGCTCGGCATCCTGCTCGCGCTGGGGCGGCGCTCGCAGCTCCCGATCATCCGCGTCCTCAGCGTCCTGTTCATCGAATTCTGGCGCGGCGTGCCGCTGATCACGGTGCTGTTCTTCGCGACCTACATGCTGCCGCTGTTCCTGCCCGGCGACTGGAGGATCGACGCCCTGCTGCGCGTGCTGATCGGCGTCGTGCTGTTTGCCGCGGCCTATATGGCGGAGGTCGTGCGCGGCGGCTTGCAGGCGATCCCGCGCGGCCAGTTCGAGGGGGCGATGGCGCTCGGGCTGGGTTATTGGCGCATGATGGGTCTCGTCATCTTGCCGCAGGCGCTGCGACTGGTCATACCCGGCATCGTCAATTCGTTCATCGCGCTGTTCAAGGATACCACCCTGGTGCTGATCGTCGCCATTTTCGACCTACTCGGACAACTGCGCGCGGCCTTCGCCGATCCGAGCTGGGCGACGCCGGTGACGTTGTTCACCGGCTTCGCGTTCGCCGGGATGATCTATTTTGCCGGCAGCTTCGGAATGTCGCGCTATGCCCTGTTCATGGAACGGCGGCTTCGCACCGAGCCGCGGCGCTGACGCCATGGACGACGGCGGTCGAACCCGAGGAGGCGATGCACCACCCGGCCCCGCGCCCGACATGCGCACGACACGGAACGAGGTCGCGATCGAGATCGTCGGCCTCAACAAATGGTTCGGTGCGTTCCACGTGCTGCGCGATCTCGACCTCAAGGTGATGCGCGGCGAGCGCATCGTCATCTGCGGTCCCTCCGGCAGCGGGAAATCGACCCTGCTGCGCTGCATCAACCGGCTCGAGGATTGGCAGCGCGGGCGCGTCGTCGTCGACGGGATGGAATTGACCGCGGATCTCAAGAAGATCGACGAGGTCCGCCGCGACGTGGGCATGGTATTCCAGCAGTTCAACCTGTTCCCGCATTTGACCGTGCTCGAGAACTGCACGCTCGCCCCGCTCTGGGTGCACAGGCTGCCGAAAAAGGAGGCCGAGGCGATCGCGCGGCACTATCTCGCGCGCGTGCGCATCCCGGAGCAGGCCGACAAGTATCCGGCGCAGCTCTCGGGCGGCCAGCAGCAGCGGGTCGCGATCGCGCGCGCGCTCTGCATGCGACCCAAGATCATGCTGTTCGACGAGCCGACCTCTTCGCTCGATCCCGAAATGGTCAAGGAGGTGCTCGACACCATGGTCGGCCTCGCGCTCGACGGCATGACCATGCTGGTGGCGAGCCACGAGATGGGGTTTGCCCGCAAGGTCGCGAACCGGATCGTGCTGATGGATTCCGGCCAATTCGTCGAGATCAACGAGCCGGAGGCCTTCTTCACCCACCCCCGGCACGAGCGCACCAGGCTGTTCCTGAGCCAGATCTTGCGATGACGCGAAATATTCTCAAGGCCAGTTGCAACCATCGCTCCGTGACGTTCGTATATCGGGATGTCGCAACCGCGTGAGGAACCCATGAGCGCCGCCAATATTACCCTGATCCAGAGCCTCTATGCCGCCTTCGGCCGGGGGGACATCGCAACCATCATCAACGCGATGACACCGGACGTGGACTGGCATGTGAACGGACGGCGCGAGGACTATCCGCTGCTGGGCCACTGGAAGGGACGGGACGAGGTACAGAAATTCTTCCAGGGCGTCGCAGAGCACGAGGAGGCGAAGGATTTCTCGCCGCGGGACTTCTTCGCCGCCGAGGACCGCGTGTTCGTGCTCGGCCACTATGCCTGGACGATCCGCAAGACCGGACGCGGCGTTGCCTGCGACTGGGTGCACGTCTTCACGATCAAGAGCGGCAAGGTCGCGAAATTCCAGGAATTCAACGACACCGCGCAGTTCGCGGAGGCCTATCGGGGGTAGGCGCGTCAGGCGGCGCGGCATCACGCGGAAAGCATCGTTTCGCGACTTTGGCCGCCCTGCGGACCGTCACGTGCGCACCAGCGGTCCGTTGGCTTTTTTCCAGGCGTCGATTCCGCCCTGGATGTGACAGGCCGACGTGAGGCCCGCGTCCTGCGCCGCCCGGACGGCCATCGCCGAACGCTCGCCGAAGGCACAGTAGAAGACGATCCGCCGGCCGGTCGCCCGCGCGAGCTCGTTGAGCATGCCGCCGGCACGGACATTGGCGACGAGGTCGGGATAGGGGGCGTGCAGCGAGCCCGGAATGACGCCGTGCTTCTCGCGCTCGGCGCGCTCGCGCAGGTCGACGAGCGCCACGTCCGGCCGGCCGTCGAGCGCGATGGCGTCCGCCGCGCTCAGCGCCCAGCCGCGCCGCGCGATCTCGTCCTGGGCGAGGCCGACCCGCATGTTGGCGGGCACGGCGACGTCCATCATCTTGGGGTTGGGCAAGTTGAGAGCGTTCATCAGCTCGACATATTGGTCGACGGATTTCACCTGCAGGCGCGGGTTGAACGCCTTCTCCTCGCCGATGGTGGAGACGGTCTCGCCCTTGTAGTCGTGGGCCGGAAAGATCATGGTCTCGTCGGGCAGGCGCAGCAGCTTGTTGAAGATCGAATCGTACTGGGCGCGCGGATCGCCGTTCTGGAAATCGGTGCGGCCGGTGCCGCGGATGAGCAGCGTGTCGCCGGTGAACACGCGATCGCGCATCAGGAAGCTGTAGGAATCATCGGTGTGCCCGGGCGTGTAGAGCACGTCGAGCGCGAGGTCCTCGATGGTGAGCTTGTCGCCCTCCGCAAGCCGCATCGACACCACGTCGACCTTGCTGCGTTCGCCCATCACGGTGACGCAATGGGTGCGGTCGCGCAGCGCGCCCAGCCCGGTGATGTGATCGGCGTGCAGATGGGTGTCGACCGCCTTGATCAGCTTCAGGTCGAGCTCGCTCACGAGCTGGATGTAGCGGTCGACCTTCTCGAGCACGGGATCGAGGATCAGCGCCTCGCCGCCGCGCCGGCTGGCGAGGAGATAAGTGTAGGTGCCGGAGACGCTGTCGAACAGTTGGCGGAAGATCATCCGGTTGCCTCGCCGCCCGAAGGAAATCCTTCAGCCTCGCTCCCGGCAGTATAAATCTTCTCCGCCCATCCAAAAAGGCAGGAATGATGTCTATTCCTGGTAAATCATCCTGCGGGTCATGCCGCCGTCGACGACGAAGTTGGCGCCGGTGACGAAGCCCGCGCGCTCGCGATCGAGGAGAAAGGCGACGATCTCGGCGATGTCCTCGGGCCGGCCGACCCGGCCGGCGGGATGCTGCCGGTGATCCTTGCGGCGCAGCTTCGCTTGCTCTTCCCGTCGAACGACGATCCATCCGGGGCTGACGCAATTGACCCGCACATCGGGTCCGAGGCTGACCGCGAGCGCGTGGCTCAACGCGACGAGCCCACCTTTGGAGGCGGAATAGGATTCGGTGTTCGGCTCCGACATCAGCGCCCGGGTCGAGGCGATCAGCACGATGGCGCCGCCGGCCGCGCGCAGCGGCTTCTCGGCGGCCCGGGCGAACAGGTACGCGGCGGTCAGGTTGGTGTCGAGAACCTTGCGCCATTCGGCGAGCGTGAGCGCCCGCATTGGCTTGCGCACCATGATGCCGGCATTGGAGACGAGCCCATCAAGCCGGCCGAAGCGGGCGGTGACGGCGCGGACGACGCGCCGCGCCGTCTCTTCCTCCGCGACGTCGCCCTCGACGACGACGACGCGGGAACCGGCATGGCCGCGGGCGAGCCCCGACCCCGGCAGGTCGACCACCCCCACGCGCCAGCCGTCGTGGAGCAGCCGCCGGGCGATCGCGCGGCCGATCCCGCGCGCGGCTCCGGTGACGATGGCGACCGGAGCCTTGCTGCGTGCCATGGATCAGGCTTTCGGCTCGATCGGGAGGTCGTTGCGCGCTCCCCATTCCGACCATGAACCGTCATAGAGCGCCTTGGGTTCCTTGCCGATGGCGTCGAGCGCGAACCACAGCGTCGCCGCCGTCACGCCCGACCCGCAGCTGGTAATGATCGGTTTCGTCAGGTCGACGCCTCCGGCGGCGAAGACCTGCGCGATCCGCGCCGGCGCGATCAGCCGGCCGTTCTCGACCAGCGCCGTCGACGGCACGTTGAGCGCGCCCGGCATGTGGCCCGAGCGCACGCCCGGCCGCGGCTCGGGCGCTTCGCCGCGGAAGCGGTCGGCCGGCCGGGCATCGACCACCTGGGCGGACTGCTGCGACAGCGCGCGCTGCACGTCGGAAAGCCCGGCAACGATCGCGGCGTCGAGCCGTGCTTCGAATTTGCGGGGCACGCGTTCGACCGCGCCGGCCTGCAGCGCGCGCCCTTCCGCCTTCCACTTCGGCAGGCCACCGTCGAGAATGAGCACGTGCTTGGCGCCGAAGGCGTGGAACGTCCACCACACGCGCGGGGCGCCGCCGAGCCCGACGCCGTCGTAGACCACGATGGTGTCGGTGTCGGCGATGCCGAGCGCGCCGACCGCGCGCGCGAACCCTTCCGACGTCGGCAGCATGTGCGGCAGCGGGTTGGAATGGTCGGCAATGGCGTCGATGTCGAAGCGCACGGCGCCGGGAATGTGGCCGGCGAGATACTCGGCGGCGGCGTCCCGTTTCAGGGCGGGGAGATAGAACGAGCCGTCGACGACCACGACCTCGGCCAGGCGCTGGGCGAGCCATTCGGTCGAGACGAGCCAGCGGGAGGAGGGGGGGTCATTCGGCATGTCGGGCCTTCCTTAGGCAAACGCGATCCGCACGCGGCGGTTCTGCCTGCCTTTCTTCTCGATCTGTGTCACCCGCACGGCGCCGATCTCGTTGGTCGCGCGCACGTGGGTGCCGCCGCACGGCTGCAGGTCGTAGCCGACGATCTCGATCAGCCGCACGCGACCGGTACCCATCGGCGGCTTGACCGACATGGTCTTGATCAGGCCCGGATTGGCTTCGAGCTCGGTGTCGGTGATCCAGCGCGAGCGCACCTCGGCGCCGGCCGCGATCATCTTGGCGAGCCGCCGGGTGATCTCCTCCTTGTCGAGACCGGCTTCGGGAATGTCGAAGTCGAGCCGCCCGTCGCTATCGCCGACCGCGCCGCCGGTCACCGGATAGGGCAGCACGGCCGAAAGCAGGTGCAGCGCGGTGTGCATGCGCATGCGGGCATAGCGCAGGCTCCAGTCGATGACGGCGTGCACGGGCTCGCCGACCTTGAGGCTCGGCCCGCTGGTGGTCGCCGGCAGGTGCGCGATCTCGGTCTTTTCCGGATCGGTGTAGCCTGCGCTCTCGATCAGGATCGCGTCGCCGGTCGCCGTGGTCAGCACGCCGCGATCGGCAGGCTGGCCGCCGGATGCCGCGTAGAACACGGTGCGATCGAGCACGACGCCGCCGGCTTCGGTCAGTCCGACCACGCTAGCGCTGCATTCCTTGAGATAGGAGTCTTCCCGAAACAGGCAGTCGGTAGGCATGGCGAATGAGCTCGTTGGCAATCGATTGGTTCACGCTTTTTCGTACGGCACCCGTACGCTGGCCCGCCGTTCGAGCCATTCCGGAACGGGGAGACCCTTCTCGCGCAAGAACTGCGGATTGAACAGCTTCGATTGATAGCGCGCGCCATGGTCGGCGAGAATGGTGACGATGGTGTGGCCCGGCCCCATCTCCCGGGCGAGCCGGATCGCGCCCGCAACGTTGATCCCGGTCGAGCCCCCCATGCACAGGCCTTCGTGCTCGATCAGGTCGAAGATGAGCGGCACCGCTTCCTCGTCCGGAATCAGATACGACCTGTCGACCTTGATGTCCTCGATGATGCGGGTGACGCGGCCGAGGCCGATTCCTTCCGTGATCGAACCGCCCGCCGATGCCTTCGCCTCGCCGTGCGCGAACAGATTGTACATGGCCGCGCCCTTCGGATCGGCCACGCCGATCACGATGTCCTTCCGCTGCTCCCGCAAATAGGTTGCGACGCCGGCAAGCGTGCCGCCGGTGCCGATGGCGCAGATGAAGCCATCCACCTTGCCGTCGGTCTGTTGCCAGATTTCCGGTCCGGTCGACACGTAGTGAGCCTTGCGGTTGTCGAGATTGTTCCACTGATCGGCGAACAGCACGCCGTTGCGCTCGCTCTTGCGCAGCTCATCCGCCAGCCGCCGGCCGATGTGCTGGTAATTGTTGGGATTGCCGTATGGAACGGCCGGCACCTCCACTAATTCGGCGCCGCACAGCCGCAGCATATCCTTCTTTTCCTGGCTCTGGGTCTCCGGGATCACGATCAGGGTGCGATAGCCGCGGGCCTTGGCGACCATGGCGAGCCCGATGCCGGTGTTGCCCGCGGTGCTCTCGACCACGAGCCCGCCGGGCTTGATGTCGCCGCGTTTTTCCGCTTCCAGGATCATCTGTCGCGCCGGGCGATCCTTCACCGATTGCCCGGGATTCATGAACTCGGCCTTGCCCAGGATGCTGCAGCCGGTTGCCTCGGAGGCGCGCCCGAGCGCGATCAGCGGGGTATTGCCGATGGCTGCGACGATCCCTGCATTCGCCTGCATGGGGGGCGGTCCGGCTCCGGTGATCGCGGAACCTAGATGACGATCTTGCGTTCCACAAGCCGCGGTGACCCGCGGGGCGCGGACTTGCACGACCTGCGCGGCTGTCCTTGTCGGCCGCTGACCTGATTGCCGGCTCCGACTTTTCGGCGCGGCCGGAAGCAACCGATTTTCATCAAATGCGCCGCTGCCGGGCAAGGTTGTCGAAACCATAACGGCGCATCGCTTGTCGCGCGCAAATGGCATTCACGGATTTTTTGCTGCGAAGGGTTTAGCTGGCGACGGTTGGGATATCTCCGCGGGACTTCGGCGCGATGAACCTCGACGTCAACACGCTTTTCCTCGTCACGATCTACGTCGAAGCGATCCTGGGATTGCTGCTTCTGTTCGCGTGGATGCAGAATTCCCAGATCCGCGCGGTCGCCTGGTGGGGTTGCGCGCATCTGCTGCGGGCGGGCTCGGTCGTGCTGTTCGGCATGTACGGGTCGGTGAGCGGGGCGATCTCGATCGATCTCGCCAACATGATCCTGTTCCTCAGCTTCGCGGTCACCTGGACCGGCGCGCGCGTGTTCGACGGGCGGCGCGTGCTGCCGCTGTATCTCTTCGCCGGCCCCGTGTGTTGGGTGATCGTCGCCCATCTTTCCGGCGTCGGCGGCGGGCTCGAGCTGCGGGCGCTGCTCGCCTCCGGCATCATCACGACCTATACTTGGCTGACCGCCTACGAATTCTGGCGCGGGCGCGGCGAGCCTCTGGTCTCCCGCTGGCCCGCGATCTTCATGCTGTTCGCGCACGGATCGCTGTTCCTGTTGCGCACGCCGCTCGCCGCGATGCTGCCGTGGTCCCCCATGAACCAGGTGTTCGAGAGCGTGTGGCTCACGGTGCTCAGCTTCGAGGCGCTGCTGTTCACCATCGCGATCGCGTTCATCCTGCTGGCAATGGCCAAGGAGCGGACCGAATTCCGCCACCGGACGGCGGCCATGGTCGACCCGCTCACCGGCATCGCCAACCGCCGCTCGTTCCTGAACGACGGCAACGAGCTGGCCAAGCGCCACGCCGCCAATCCGCGCCCCTCGGCCGTGCTGCTGCTCGACCTCGACCACTTCAAGTCGATCAACGACCGCTTCGGCCACGCGATCGGCGACCGCGTGCTGCAGGTCTTCGCCGATACCGCGCGGGCGAACGTGCGGTCCGCCGATCTCATCGGGCGACTCGGCGGCGAGGAGTTCGCGGCGGTGCTCTACGACGTCAGCCGGGAAAAGGCGGTGGCGCTGGCCGAGCGGGTCCGCTCGGCATTCGCCGAAGCGGCAACCGAGGTCGATGGCCGCCCGGTGTCCGCCACGGTCAGCATCGGCATGGTCGTCAACGAGGACCAGCCGCTCGATGTTCCCGCGCTCCTCGGCCAAGCCGATGAGGCGCTCTATTACGCCAAGGAGCGCGGCCGCAACCGCGTCGAGATCGCCTCGCTCGACCTGGTCCTGCGGCGCCACGACGCCGGGTCAGCGGCGCGCGGCCGGGCGGCGGCCCAAACCGCCGCTTGAGCGGTCGAGGCTATTTCGCCTCCTCGACGAGCGTGAGCGTTCCCGGGCCTTCGCCAGTGCGATCGACCTTACTGCGACTTCCAGGGGACGATCACGCGCTCGAGCTCGTTGAGACCGAGCGTGATGAGAAAGCCGATGATCGCGATCACGAACAGGCCGACATACATCTGCTCGACCGCGAACGTGCTCCATGCGCTCCAGATCAGGTATCCGAGCCCGCTCTTGGCGCCCACCATCTCGGCGACCGCGATCAGCACCAGCCCGATGCCGATGCCGAGCTTGAAGCCGGTCATGATCACCGGCAGCGCGCCGGGCAGCGCGATGGTCCAGAACATGTTCCAGCGATTGGCTTTGAAGTTCTGGCCCACGTCGAGATAGATCTTGTTGATCTCGAGCACGCCGGTGGTCGTATTAATCACCATCGGGAAGAATACGCCGATCGCCACCATGAAGATTTTCGAGCCCTCGCCGAGGCCGAAGATCAGGAGCGCGAGCGGCAGGATGGCGCTTTTGGGCACCGGATAGGTCGCCGCGACCAGCGGATCGACCAGCGCGCGGATCGGCCGGTTGAGCCCCATGGCGATGCCGAGCACGAGCGCCGGCACGCCGCCGATGACGGTGCCGTAGGCGAGCCGCTGCATGCTGATCGCGGTATGGGTGACGAGCTCGCCGGTGCGCAGCATCTCGATCAGGCTCGCCATCACGCTCGACGGGGCGGGGAAGAACCGCGTGTCGATGAATCCGAACCGGGCGCAGATTTCCCACACGATCAGCAGCGCCAGCGGCGAGATCACGTTCAACAGCCGGTCGCGCGTGCGCGCCGACATCGCCGATTCCGTCCGCGGGGCGGTCGATATGGTTTGCACGCTCATGGCTTGGTCTCCTCCTGCGCCCGCGCGCGGTGGACTTCCTCGCGCAGGCTCGCCCAGATATCCGCGATCAGCTCGCCGTATTCCGGCGCCTTCTGCAGCTCCATCATGTTGCGCGGACGCGGGAGCGGCACCTCGACGAAGGCCTTCACCTTTCCCGGCTGCGCGGTCATCACCATGATGCGGTCGCCGAGGAACACCGCCTCGTCGACGGAATGGGTGATGAAGACGACGGTCTTCTTGTGCTCCTCCCAGATGCGCAGCAGCTCTTCCTGCAGCAGCAGCTTGTTCTGGGCGTCGAGCGCCGAGAACGGCTCGTCCATCAGCAGGATTTCCGGATCGTTGGCGAACGCGCGCGCGATCGAGACCCGCTGGCGCATGCCGCCGGACAGCTGGTGCGGATAATACTTGGCGAACCTGGTCAGTCCGGTGCGCGCGAGATAGTGGCCGACCACGTCCTTGATCGTGGCGGAGGGTACGCGGCGCATCTTGAGGCCGTAGGCGGCATTGTCCCAGACCGTCATCCACGGGAAGATGGAGTCGCCCTGGAAGATCATCGAGTTGACCGGACGGCGCGAATTCGGCGTCTCGATCTCGATCCTGCCGGAGGTGACGGAATCGAGGCCGGCGAGGATGCGCAACAGCGTGGTCTTGCCGCACCCGCTCGGACCCACGATCATGAAGAACTCGCCGTGGGCAATCTCGACCGATACGCCCTCGACGGCGGTGAGCTCGCCGAACCGCTTGTGGAGATCGCGGATGCGGATGGCCGTGCGCGCGGGCAGCGGTTCGGCGGCATCGAGCTTGGCGAGCGGACGGGTCATGGACGGTCCTTCGGCGGCCTCAATTTGCCGGGCCAAGGCGCGGTCCACAACCGGTTATTTCGCGCCAATCGGTCGCGCCGCAATGCGGGCAAAGCAACGGGCGGCATCCACGACTTTCAATTTCGCCTCGGGTGTTGAACAATCGCCGGCGGCAAAAGCGGAACGGGGGAGGGCCTGATGGGAACGTCTCGATTGAACCGGCGGCGCATCCTGCAGGGCGGCGCCGCGCTGAGCATGCTCGCATCGGCCCGGCGCGCCGTCCCGAGCGCCTTCGCGGAGCCCGCAACCGCGCCGCGGGTGCCGGCGCGGGGCAACATCGTCATCCGCAACGCCTATGTCATGACCATGGAGCCGGGCGTCGCCGACATCAAGGACGGCGACGTGCACGTGACCGATGGCGCGATCGCGGCCGTCGGCGAGAGGCTCGAGGCGCCGGCCGCGACCGCGATCGACGGCGCCGGCATGATCGTGCTGCCGGGCCTGATCGAAACCCATTGGCACATGTGGAACACGCTGTTGCGGAGTATGTCGGGCGACAAGCCCGAGCTCGGATATTTCCGCACCACGGCCGCGCTCGGACAGAAATTCGAGCCCGGCGACATGTACCAGGGCACCCGGCTCGCGGCCGCTGAGGCGATCAACAGCGGCATCACCTTCGTGCACGACTGGTGCCACAACATCCGTTCGCCCGACTACGTCGCCGCGGACCTGCGGGCGTTGCGCGAGTCCGGGATGCGCGCGCGCTTCTCCTTCGGCGCCGCGCAGGGCATGCCGAACACCCAGGGCATCGCGCTCGCCGATCTGGAGCGGCTCGCGCGCGACTGGTCGGGTCATTCCAACGACGGGCTGATCACGCTCGGGCTCGCTTGGCGCGGCATGGGCGGCAACAATCCGGCGACCGCCATTCCTCCGGAGATCTACAAGGCCGAGATCGAAGCCGGTCGCCGGCTCGGCCTGCCGATCTCGGTCCATGCCAGCGGCTCGCGCCCGGCGATCGGCCAGGTCGCCACCATCGCCAAGGCCGGCCTGCTCGCGGGCGACATGCAGATCATCCATGCCAACTTCGCGACGGCGGAGGAGATCGACGCCATGGCCAAGGCCGGCGCCGCGGTGAGCCTCTCGCCGTTCTCGGAGCTGCGCATCGGGTTCGGCATGCAGCATACCGGGAAATTCCTCGCCGCCGGAATCCCGGTCGGCCTCTCGGTCGACACCGTCGAGCTGACCGGCAACGCCGACATGTTCGGCATCATGAAGCTCATCCAGAACCTCGAGAACGGCGAGGCCGAGAGCGAGTTCAAGCTCAGCGCCCGCCGCGTGCTCGAGCTCGCCACCATCGAGGGCGCACGCTCGATGGGCATCGCCGACAAGGTCGGCTCGCTCAAGGCCGGCAAGCGCGCCGATCTGATCATGGTATCGACGCGCGACGTCAATCTCGGCGTGTTCGGCGATCCCGCCCACATGCTGGTGACCGCGGCACAGCCCGCGAACGTCGACACCGTCATGATCGATGGCCGCATCCTCAAGCGCGGCGGCAAGCTCGCCGCCATGAACCCCGCAGAGATCGCGGCCGAAGCCGCCGCCGCCAACGCGGCCCTGCGCAAGCGCGCCAATTGGTGGTGAGGCGGGTTGACCGCGTCTGTCGATGCCAATCCTCGCAACGAAGCCGGAATGGACAACGGCATGGGCTGATTGAGCAAGTGCGCAGGCGCGGGCTCTGCAAGAGCTCGCCGATCGGGCCAAAGCCATCGTCCCCCGCTACCGAAGGGCAAGTGAGCGCGGGCTGCTGATGTCTGCACTGCAACGGAGCCGGCTGCGGGCCTTGCTAGGCCAAGGTATTGCGCGGTGCGAGCGGCTCTGACGGGGTTCGCACCAGCGGGATCGCGCCCGCGGCGGCGGCGAAGCCGCCGAGCAGGAGGATCACGTCGCCGGCTGCCGCCAATAAGTGGCGCGCCTCGGCGTGGAGCGTGTCGTGACCGGAGCCGGTCAGCACCGCCAGCCGCCACGACAGCAGCGCGGATGCGGCTGCGATGCCCACGCTGATGCCCAGGGAGCGCATGACGTTCAGGAGGCCCCCTGCTTCCCCGGTCAGAGCCGCGGGTGCTGCGGCCATGATCGCGCTGTTGTTGGGAGAGATGAACAATCCCTGACCGATCCCGAAAACGGCCAGCGCGAGTATCACGCGCAGCAGGCTGTCGGGTGTCCGGTCCATGGCGGCATACAAAAGGACCAAGCCGGCCACGCAGATCAGCATGCCCGATGCGGTCACGATGCGGGGGCCGAACCGGTCGTAGAGCGCGCCGCCGACCGGCGCCATCGCACCCAGCGTCACCGGAACGATCGAGAGCCGCAGTCCCGCCGCGAGCGCCGAATCTCCATAAACACGGACGAACATGAAGGGCATGAGAAACATCAGCCCGAACAGTGCCGCATAGGACATGAGACCCGCGACATTGCCAGTCACGAAGGCGCCTTGGCGGAACAGCTTGAGGTCAACCAGCGGCGCCTCGGCGCGCCGTTCGTTTCGCAAGAACAGGGTCAGCAGGATGATCGTCAGCAGCGCACTGCCGACGAGGGCCGGCGACGTCAGCCCCCACGCATGCCCTTCGTTCAATACCGCCATGAGGGCGGTGAGCGCGGGCACGATCAGGAGCGCGCCTTTCCAGTCGAAGCGGCCGTCACCCGGCAGGTCTTGAGTCACCGGGATGACGAGCCAACCAATCACCGCGCCGGCGAGTCCGACCGGCACGTTGATCCAGAACACCCACTGCCAGCCCAGCGTGTCCAGCAGCAGGCCGCCGATCACCGGCCCGGCGCTCAGCCCGACCGCCTGGGCGGCCGACTGGATGCCGAGCGCCCGCCCGCGCCGCTCGGGTCCGGCCGCCGTCACGATGATGGCGACGCTGTTCGACGAAAGGAGCGCTGCGCCGATCGCCTGCAGCACCCGGAAGGCGATCAGCACCGGCAGATTCGGAGCGAGTCCGCAGAGGCCTGAGCCGAGCACGAACAGCAGGAAGCCGCCCGTATACAGGAGCTTGCGCCCGACCATGTCGGCCAGACGGCCGAAGATCGGCAGGAACGCCGCCATCGTGAGCAGATAGGCGACCGCGACCCAGCTGACGGTGCTGAGTCTCGCGTCGAATTCGTGCTCTAGTCTCGGCAGCAGCATCTGCGCGATGCTGGAATCGACTTGCCCCATGAAGGCGCCGATGCACACGGTGCCGACGACGCACCAGCGGTAAGCCGGGAAGCGCGCGACGATCTGCGCCGGCGGCGGCTCGCGGCCTCTCAGGACCGCGTCGCGCAGCGCGGCGATCGAGGCGGGGCCGGGCGTCACTTCATTCACGTCGTGTCCTCGTCGCGAGCCGGCCCAGCTTACCTCTGGAGCGAAAGCAAACCACTAACCCGTTCTTTACTCGGTCGGGGACCCGGCGGCCCTGGGCATCGGTGGGCACGCGCGGCCCGAGCGATTGCGCGATTGGCGGCCGGTCGCGCCGTCTGCTAAAGCCGCGCCATCGCCATCCAGCAACCAGCGGGCCCGATGAAGCGCAGCAGCGAACGCATTCTCACCACCCATGTCGGCAGCCTGATCCGGCCGCCGGAGCTGCAGGCCTTCCTGCGCGCCAAGCAGAATGGCGAGCCGCTCGACGCCCGAGCCTACCAGGCATGCCTGACCAAGTCGGTGGCCGAGGTAGTGCAGAAGCAGGTGCAGGCCGGCGTCGATGTGGTCAGCGACGGCGAGTTCGGAAAATCCATCAGCTGGTCGCAGTACGCGCTCGAGCGGCTGAGCGGCTTCGAGCGCCGCCCGGTCAAGCCCGGCGCCAATCCGTTCCAGCGCGGCGCCGACCGGCAGAAATTCGCCGAGTTCTATGCCGAGCTCGACGCCCGCGAGGAGCCGGCGACGCGCACCGAATCGGTCTGCGTAGGGTCGATCGCCTATACCGGGGAGGCCGAGCTCGAGCGCGACATCGCCAATCTCAAGGCGGCGCTCGAGAACGCGAAGGTCGAGGAAGCCTTTCTGCCGGTCGCCGCCCCCGCGAGCGTCATCCCGGACCGCAAAAACGAATATTACAAGAGTGACGAGGAGTGCCTGCTCGCCATCGGCGCGGCGATGCGCACGGAATACAAGATGATCGTCGATTCAGGCTTCCTGCTGCAGCTCGACGACGCGCGCGCGGCGGTGACCTACGACCGCATGGTGCCGCCGGCGAGCTTCGCCGACTATCGCAAGTGGGTGGCAATGCACATGGACGTGCTCAACCATGCGATCGAGGGACTGCCGCCGGAGCGCATCCGCTATCACGTGTGCTGGGGCAGCTGGCCGGGGCCGCACACAACCGACGTGCCGCTCCGGGACATCGTCGATCTGATCCTCGGCGTGAAGGTCGGCGCCTACGTCATCGAAGGCGCCAATCCGCGCCACGAGCACGAATGGAAGGTCTGGCAGGACGTGAAGTTGCCGGCCGGCAAGGTGCTCATCCCCGGCGTCATCAGCCACGCCACCAACGTGGTCGAGCATCCTGAGCTCGTCGCCGAGCGCATCGCGCGCTATGCCCGCCTGGTGGGGCGCGAGAACGTGCTGGCGGGAACCGACTGCGGTTTCGCGCAAGGGCCGTTCTACCGGCGCGTCCATCCCTCGATCATGTGGGCGAAGCTCGAGGCGCTGGCGGAGGGCGCGGGGCTCGCGACCAAGGAGCTGTGGCGGTGATAAGGGCTCGGGTTTCCGGCGCGGCGACGGTAGGGTGGGCAAAGGCACGAGCCAAAAGTCAGCTCTTGCCACGCGGACGGCGCAGCACCGTGCCCACGCGGTCAAAAACGGACCGCGAACGCGTGGGCAAAATCGCGCACTCGCCGTAGACTCGCTGCAACGCTACGGCAGGTGATTTTGCCCACCATACCGTGAAAAAATCAAATCTCCCGACCGATCGCGTGGTCGACCGAAAGATGGCCGCCGCCGCGGATCAGGAAGAACAGCGCGCAGGTGCCGATCAGCAGCGAATATTCCATGCCGCCCGCGGTCCAGAAGAAACCTTTGGCGGAGGTGAATTTCATCGCCACGATCATGAAGATCAGCACCGCGGCGGCGGCGAAGCGGGTGAACAGTCCCAGCACGAGGAGGGCGCCCCCGATGAGCTCGGTCGAGCCGACCAGCGTGCCCCAGAACACGCCGGGCGAAAAGCCCAGCCGGTCGAACAGCGCGGCATTGCCGGTGAAACCCATGCCGCCGAACAGCCCGAACAGCTTCTGGCAGCCGTGCGGAATGAGTATCCCGCCGAGCACGATCCGCAAGATCGGCTCGGCATAGTCCTGGACCGCGCCGTAGATGCCGCCAAGCGCGGGAACGTAAAGACGCGATGTCGTGTCGGTCATGGCTTTCCCCCTCGATGCGTTTCCTCGGACCTCCCAGTCGGCTTCACTGCGACTTGGGCGAAGCCCGCGCCTCTTGCTCAGGCGCTATCGGGCGAGCTTAGCGGGCGCGACGATGCGTGCAAAGAGCCACACCGCGTGCCCGATGGGTCGGCCGTGGGTTCGCACGAGGAGGGGCGAAGCGCCACATTGAAAGGGCGGGTGGGCTTGTCTAACGTCGCTCGCATCACCGGAGCAATCAGGGAGGATGTCGAATGACCTTGTCGCTGCGCGCCGTCGTGCCGGCTGCGTTGGCTTTCGCGCTTGGTTGGCCTGCCGCCTCCCTGGCGCAGGACTATCCCAGCAAGCCGGTCCGGATCATCGTGCCGTTCGGTGCCGGCGGCCCCGCCGACGTCTACTCCCGCGTGCTTGCCCACCATCTGTCCGAGGCGCTCAAACAGACGTTCGTGGTCGAGGATCGGCCCGGCGCCGGCTCGATCATCGGCACCGACGCGGTCGCGAAGTCGCCGCCCGACGGCTTGACGCTGCTGGCCATGTCGAACACCCACACCACCAACGAATCGCTCATTCCCCACAAGCCGTTCCAGCTGATGCGCGATTTCGTGCCGGTGGCGGGGATCAACTATTCCGACCTGGTGATGGTGATCCATCCGGAGGTGCCGGCGAAGGACCTCAAGGAATTCATCGCCTATGCGAAATCGAAGCCGGGACAGCTCAACTATGCCTCGTCCGGCGCCGGCACGCCCTATCACATGGCCGCCGAGCTGTTCAAATCGATGAGCGGCACCGACATCGTGCACGTGCCGCACAAGGCATCGGGCGAGATGCGCAACAGCGTGATCGGCGGCCATGTGCAGATGGCGTTCGACGCCATCACCACCATGGCGGCGAACGTCAAGGCCGGGCAGGTGCGCGCGCTCGGCACCTCCGCGCTCAAGCGCTCGACCGTGCTGCCGGAGGTTGCCACCATCGCCGAGGCCGGCGTGACGGGCTACGAATCGACGATCTGGCTCGGCATCATGGCGCCGGCCGGCACGCCGCAGGCGATCGTCGATAAGCTCAACGCCGAGATCAACAAGGCGATCAGCCGCCCCGACGTGAAGGAAGCCTGGGACAAGCAGGGCGCGGTTCCGCTCGTCATGACGCCGGCCGAATTCGACGCCTATCTGCGCAAGGACGTCGAGAAATGGGCGCAGGTGGTGAAGGCGGCGGGATTGAAGGCGGAGTGACGCCCGCCGCGCGCGGCGCTTCCCGGCGGTTTGCAGCAGCGCCCGGCCCGGGCTCCCGTGGGCCGGGCGTGTCTTTAGATGTTGCGCCGATGCGCCGAACCGCCGAAAATATCGCCTGCAACCACGACATGACGGCGGGGAAGCCGGCGAGGAGGAGACCATGCTCTCAGCGCTGAGGTTCCGGATCATCCTGTGGGGACTGGCGCAGCTCGTCAAATTCGCGGCCTGGCGATATCCGGCCTTCGCGGCGCGGCTGAAGGAACGCAATCTCGTCGCCCAGCTCAAGGCGCGCGACGAGGAGATCGGCCGCTGGTACGCCATCCGCGACGGCAAGGTCACGTCCGGCGCGGGGCTGCGCGCCGACGCCGAAGTCACGCTCGCCTTCAAGACCGCAGGCATCGGCGCCGATCTCCTGATGCCGCCGATCAACTGGCTCGACCAGATCAACGCGCAGAGGATTTCACGCTCGGCATCGACGGGCCCGACGACCTCGGCAACTGGTTCGCCCAGACGATCATGATGGCGCAGTCGGCCGGCTGGAAGTTCGGCACGCGGATGCCGGACGGCACCGTGCGCACCTGCAACATGACCAACGGCGGGCCGGTCTTCGTCTACGTCAAGGACGGCAGGATCGTCCGCATGACGCCGATCGACTTCGGCGACGACGACCCGCCGCCGTGGACGATCGAAGCGCGCGGGCTCAAGCTCACGCCGCCGCGCAAGACCACGCTGGCGCCGCACGGGCAGAACGCCAAGTCGATCGTCTACTCGCCCGATCGCCTGCTGCATCCGATGAAGCGCGTCGACTTCGACCCCGCCGGCGCGCGCAACCCGCAGAACCGCGGCAAGTCGGGCTATGTGCGCATCTCCTGGCAGGAGGCGCTCGATCTGGTCGCCGGCGAGATCAAGCGCATGAAGCGCGACTACGGTCCGGGCGCGATCACGTTCTCGCACGGCTCGCATCACACCTGGGGCAATATCGGCTATTACCTCTCGGCGCTGTTCCGCTTCGCCAACGCGGTCGGCATGACGCGGGTGCACCACAATCCCGACTCGTGGGAAGGCTGGTACTGGGGCGCGGTGCACCACTGGGGCTATACGCTGCGCGTCGGCCAGTCGGAGACCTACGGCACGGTCGAGGACTGCCTGCAGAACTGCGACATGATCGTATTCTGGGCCGCCGATCCCGAGAGCACGTCGGGCTCCTACGGCGCGCAGGAAGGCACCGTGCGCCGGCAATGGCTCAAGAATCCCCGGCTGGGCATCAAGATCGTCCACGTCGATCCCTACTTCAACGCCTCCGCGCAGTTCCTGCCGGGCAAGTGGTTCGCCCCGAGGCCCACCACCTCGGTCGCGATGGCGATGGCGATCGCCCATGTCTGGATCAAGGAGGATCTCTACGACAAGGCCTACGTCGCGACCCACACCGTCGGCTTCGACAAGTGGAAGGCTTACCTGCTCGGCGAGGAGGACGGCATCTCGAAGACGCCGGAATGGCAGGAGAAGGAGACCGGCGTTCCCGCGAAGGACGTACGCGCGCTCGCGCGCGAATGGGGCAGGAAGCGCGTCTATCTCGCCCCCGGCGGCTGGGGCAACGGCCACGGCGGCGCCTGCCGCAACCAGACCGGAATCCAGTGGGCGCGGGTGATGGTCTGCCTCACCGCCATGCAGGGGCTGGGCAAGCCCGGCATCAACATGGGCAATCTGCAATGGGGCTGCCCGCTCGACTTCCAGTTCTACTTCCCGGGCTACGCCGACGGCGGCATGTCGGGCGACCTCGAGAACACGGCGATGCCGGTCGAGCTCTACCAGCGCATGCCGCAGCTGCCGACCATGAACTCGAACGCCCAGCGCATCCCGCGCATCTGGCTGCCGGAAGCGATCGCCGACGGCAAGGCCGAGGGTTATCCCTGGATCGGCAAGTCGATCGAGCACCAGTTCGCCAAGTTCGCCTATCCGGCGCCCGGCTATGCGCCGGTGCGCATGCTCTACAAGTACGGCGGCTCGATCCTCTCCACCATGAACAACACCAACCGTCACGTGCGCATGTACCAGTCGGAGAATCTCGAGTTCGTGGTCAACCAGTCGATCTGGTTCGAGGGCGAGGCCAAGTTCGCCGACGTGATCCTGCCGGCCTGCACCAATTTCGAGCGGGTCGACATCAGCGAGTGGGCCGGCCTCGGCGGCTACGGCCACCACGGCCAGCAGCAGCTCAATCACCGCGTCATCATCTTCCAGGCGCCGGCGATCGCGCCGCTCGGCGAATCGAGATCCGACTATTGGATCTTCAACGAGATCTGCAAGCGGCTCGGCCTCGCCAACTATTTTTCCGAGGGGGTCAACGAGATCGACTGGGTCAAGCGCCTGTTCGAGGCCTCCGACCTGCCCAAGGTGATGGCGTGGAGGAAGTTCATCAGGCGCGGCTATTACGCGGTGCCGGCGGAGAAGGAGAAGCTGCGGGCGCCGGTCTCCTTCCGCTGGTTCTACGAGAACCGCAAGAAGGACGTGCCGGAGGCGCAGCCGCTGCCGTCCGACTATACCGAGGAATATCTGCGCGGGCTGCAGACCCAGTCGGGCAAGCTCGAGTTCGAATGCAACAGCCTGAAGCGCTTCAACGATCCGGAGCGGCCGCCGATCGTCAAATACGAGCCGTCCTGGGAAGGACCGCACGACGCCGAGCTCTACCGGCGCTACCCGCTGCAATTGCTCACGCCGCACTCGAAATACTCCTTCCATACCCAGGGCGACGGCAAGGACTCGTTCCTGCTCAACATCGAAGACCATCGGGTCAAGGTCGAGGGCTACTATTACTGGATCATTCGGCTCAACTCCGAGGACGCGAGGGAGCGCGGCATCAAGAAGCACGACCTGGTCAAGGTCTACAACGACCGCGGCGCGGTCGTTTGCGCGGCGCTGCCGACGCAGCGGCTGCCGCGCGGCGTGTGCCACGGCTACGAGTCCTCGGCGGTGTACGACCCGATGGGCGAGCCCGGCAAATCGGTCGACCGCGGCGGCTGCCTCAACCTGCTCACGCCGCACCGCACCCAGACCAAGAGCACGCATTCGCTCGCCGGCGCCCACTCGCTGGTCGAGGTCGAGGCGTGGGACGGCCGCGTCGAGCACATGTCCGAGACCTTTGCCGCGATGGAGAAGGACAAGGCCGTGCGCGATACGCTCAAGGCCGCCCACCTGGTGCCGGCGAAGTGACCGCGTCAGCGGTCATCACCGGGCCGCCGCCGATCTCGGGCTTGCCCGAGATCGGATTGACAGAGTCCAGGTCGGCAATAGCCGATCTGGACGGCGGCGAGACCCGGTGATCTCGAGCCGGGGGGCACCGATTTTCATCGGCGGAGCATCGCCATGCAGAAATGGAACATGATCATCGACGTCGCGGAGTGCACGAACTGCAACCTGTGCACGCTCGCGACCATGGATGAATACGTCGGCAACGACTGGCCCGGCTATGCCGCGCCGATGCCCAGGCACGGGCACAAGTGGATCAACATCCTGCAAAAGGAGCGCGGGCAGGTGCCGATGATCGACGTCGCCTACGTTCCGACCATGTGCAACCACTGCGACGACGCGCCCTGCATGAAGGCGGACAAGCTCGGCGCGATCGAGAAGCGCGCCGACGGCATCGTCATCATCGATCCGGTCAAGGCCAAGGGACACAAGCATCTCGTCGAGGCGTGCCCGTACGGGCACATCTGGTGGAACGAGGAGCTCGAGCTGCCGCAGCTCTGGCCGTTCGACGCCCATCTTCTCGACCGGGGTTGGCAGCAGACCCGCGGCCAGCAGTCCTGTCCGACCGGCGCCATGCGCGCGCTCAAGGTCGAGGACGAGGCGATGGCGCGCATCGCGCGGGAGGAGGGTCTCGAGGTGATGAAGCCGGAATTGGGCACGCGGCCGCGCGTCTACTACCGCAATCTGTGGCGCTACGCGAAATGCTTCATCGGCGGCACCCTCGCGGCGGAGGCGAACGGCGTCGTCGATTGCGTCGAGGGCGCAAGCATCCGGCTGATGAAGGGCGGGACGTTCCTGGCGGAGACGGCGAGCGACAATTACGGCGACTTCAAGTTCGACCGGCTCGACGAGAATTCCGGCCGCTACCTCATCGAGATTTCCGCTCCCGGCCGGCCGAAGAAGACGGTCGAGGCGATCCTCGGGGCGAGCGTCAATCTCGGCGAGATCCGGCTGTAGGCGTCGTAGGGTGGGCAAAATCGCATTGCGTGCCGTTGCCGCACGCGCAGGGCCGTCGCGCGATTTTTCCCACGCGCGCATGCCAGAGAACGGCAAACGGATCCGCGTGGGCAAAGGCGCGGGCAATCGTTTGCAAGCGGCCAGTGCGGTCCTGCGCCTTTGCCCATCCTACGGAAGCGATAAGTAACCTCGCCCGCTCCGATGTCCGACACTTCGCTCTTCTTCCCGCAGCTCGGCCATCTCTATCAATCGCTCGCGCCGTGGGCGGAGGCGCTGCTGCGCGCCTTCGTGGGATTGGCGCTCGTCCCGCACGGCCTGCGCAATACCTTCGGGATGTGGCCGTCGACCGGCGTGCGCTCGCACAATCTGGCCGAGCTCGCGCGGCAGCTCGACGCCGACGGCTACCGGCCGGGGAAATTCTGGGCGCCGGCGATCTCGATCACGCAGCTCGTCGGCGGGCCGCTGTTGGCGCTCGGTCTGTTCACGCGCCCCGCCGCCCTCGCGATCGTCGTCTTCCTCGTCGTGTCCAACTACGAGCGCTGGCGCGTCGGCGGCTATTTCTGGAACAAGACCGGCCTCGAATACACCCTAATGTGGACGCTCGCCGCGCTCTATTTCCTCATCCACGGCGGCGGCGCAATCTCGCTCGATCGGCTTCTGATCGGGCGCGAGCTTTGAGCGCGGGAACCGGACGGAAGGGGAGGGGCGAGGAAACAGAGATATCGTTGGTTCGCGCGCCCGCGTGTTCAAGCGGACTTTCTTGCCGGCGCTTGCTCGGTGTCCATCGTCCTGGCGAGCGCGCGGGCGTGCTCGATGAAGCGCTGCGCAACCGGATTGAGCACTCGATTCTTCAGCGTGACGATCACGAAGGGCCAGGGTCGAACGGGCAGATCGATCGGCAAGACCGTCACGGACAAACGTCCGGCGCTGAGCTGCATGATCGAATGGGGAAATGCGCTGATGTAAGGACCGGATGCCAGCAAACTGGCACGCAGAGGAACCGAAAAGGTGACCAAATGCGGCTTCGGCAGGTCGAGACCACGCGATCGGAATGCTTCGGCCAGGATCATGCTGTTCCAGGTGTTGGGTGGCGTTAGAATCCAAGGCTCGTCGGCGAGCTCGGCGAGATCGATCTTGCGCCGGCGAGCCCACCTGCTCTGGCTGCCGGCCGCTACGACCAGATGGTCATCGAAAAGAACTTCGGTGTCCAACTCGTTATCCTCGCTGGCGGGTGGCCGCATCAATCGCGCGAGCACGAGATCGAGGCTTCGATCGCGCAATTCCGATAGTTCCAAGGTGGGCGTCACCAGCGCTTTCACGTACGGGACCACCCTCGGATATCGCTGCAGGAATTGCTGAATAAGGTCGGGCAGCAGCGCGGACGCCGTGGATTCGGCGCAACCGATCCGCACTTCCCCCACGGTCGGATCGGCCAAGAACTCGATGTCTTTGATGCCCTGCTTCAGCTCGTCGAATGCGGCAAGGCTTCGCCGATGCAGCGCGTGGCCGTAGGTCGTAAGCTCGACGCCGCGCGAGGTGCGGTTGAGCAAGCGTACGCGGACCGCGTGCTCGAGGTCGGCTACGATTTCCGACACTGCAGATTGCGACACGCCGAGCTGGGTCGCCGCTTTGGCCATGCTGCCGCGCTGCACGATCGTCATGAATACGTGCAAGTCCCGCAACTTGAGCCGGCGTCCGATCTGATTCTCCCAGTCGATTTTTCGAGCCATGGAGGGCCATTTCTTTCGGGGTGCAACACGACCCGCGCACTCGACACGATGGGAGGCCGACGATAGTCGATTGGATATGGCGTTTCAATCGCTGCGCGCATTAGGATGGTCGGCGCCAATGGGTCAAGTGGAGTGCCACCATGCAGACGCGAAGGCGGCGAATGGCCTCGTACGTCGTGCTCCTTGCGGTGGGCCTGGCCCACCCGGCGCGTTCACAAGATTGGCCGCAGCGGCCGGTGAGGATCATTGCGCCATTCGCAGCTGGAGGGAGCAGCGACCCGATCGCGCGAGTGATCGCGCAGCGACTCAGCGAGATCTGCGGTCAGCAGTTCGTGATCGATAATCGGCCGGGTGCGAGCGGCACGATCGCGGCGGAGGCCGCCGCCCGCGCGCCTGCCGACGGTCACACGCTGCTGCTCGCGAGCCCGTCGCAGATCACCATCGCTCCGACGGTGACCAAGACGTCGTACGATCCGGTCAACGACTTCGAGCCGGTCAGCACGATTGGAAGCAATCCTTTCGTGCTGGTCGCGCACCCGGGCGTGCCGGCCGCCAACCTGGTGGAGTTCGTCGATTTGGTTCGCAAGCAGCCCAAGACAATTGCCTACGCGCACGGCGGTTTCGGCACGATCGTCCATCTCTCGATGGTATTATTCCTCAAGCGTGCCGGAATCGAAATGATCCCCGTAACATACAAAGGTGGAGCGGCGCCGGCGCTGACCGACGTCATGGCCGGCCACGTCCCGGTGTATCTCGCACCCTTGGCCAGCGTGGTGCCGCATGCCGGCACCGGTGCGCTCCGGTTGCTCGCGGTATCGAGCGAACAGCGGGTTCCGCAAATTCCGGACGTGCCGACATTCATCGAATCCGGATTTGCCGGGTTCAAAATCCGCACCTGGAACGGGCTGATGGCCCCCGCCGGCACGCCGAAGGACCTCGTCAACCGAATTGCGAAAGAGGTGGCGCGTGCCGTGAATGAGCCCGAGATCGCCGAACGCCTAAAGCGCAGCGGCGTCGACCCGCTGGTTAACGGCCCGGAAGAATTCGCCGCGCTGATTGCCGCCGATATCGGATTGTGGGCGGAAGCTGCGAAGATTGCCGCCATCCAGGAGAGGTGAAGCATTGGTTGCAAGCCATCGCAGGAATTCGGGTTGCTTGCCCGGAATAGGATCGCGCAATGCGTTCGTGACGCTCGTCGCCGTGCTCGCTGTTCTGGGCTCGGCCGATCCCGGGCAATCCCAGGTCTGGCCGCACAAGCCGGTCAAGATCATCACGCCCTTTGCGCCCGGCGGAAACACCGAGGCGAATGCCCGAGTCATCGCTCAGCGCCTCGGCGAGGCCTTCGGACAGCAATTCATCATCGAGCATCGGCCCGGCGCCAGCGGGGCGCTTGCTGCCGAAGCAGTCGCGCGCTCGCCCCCCGACGGCTACACGCTGTTCCTTGCCGCTCTGCCTCAGATCGCAGTCGTCCCGGCGATGACGAAGACCTCGTACGACCCGGTGAAGGATTTCATCCCGGTCAGCAACATCGGGAGCAATCCATTCGGCTTGATTGTAAATCCGAGCGTTGCGGCTCGCACCATTGCGGATTTCGTCGACTACGTGCGTCGGCAACCGGGCAAGGTCGCCTATGCCGCGTCGGGCACCGGCAGCCTGGCTCATCTCGGGATGGTGCTGTTCCTCAAGCGCGCCGGGACCGAGATGATCCCCGTGAGCTATAAAGGCGGCTCGGCGCCGATGATGGACGTCATCGCCGGCCACGTCCCGGCCTACTTCACGAGCCTCTCGGGCGTGCTGCCGCATGCCGCGACCGGTGCGGTCCGGCTGCTCGCGGTGTCGGGCGAACGGCGCGCGCCGCAAGTTCCGGACGTGCCGACGTTCATCGAATCCGGCTACCCGGGATTCAGGGTGGTGACCTGGAACGGCCTCCTGGCCCCCGCCGGCACGCCCAAGGACGTCGTCGATCGACTCGCAACCGAGGTCGCCCGCGCCGTGAAGGACCCGAAGATCGCCGAGCGTCTTATAGCCAACGGCGTCGATCCGCTCGGCAACAGCCCGGATGAGTTCGCCGCCCAGATCGCCGCCGACATCGCCCTGTGGGCGGAAGCGGTCAAGGTCGCCGGCGTGCAGGAGAAGTAACTTTTGCGCCTCGCCACTTGCAGGTGCGAGCGCGACGGAACGCGTCCGTGCAAACGCAGAAAGCATCGCTCGCATTGTTCGCCGTGCTTGCAGCTGTCGGCTTGAGCCAGCTTGCACGATCACAGGGTTGACCGCAGAAGCCGGTCAAAGTTGTGCTTTTTCATGGAGCGGGCGGGAACTCCGGGAACGCAAAAACACTCGGCGGCACAAGCCGTTGCTTATGGGGCCTCAGGGAATCCGAGGATTGCGGATACCGCCGATTACGTGTACCCCTCAATCAGTGCGTGCATCGGGATTCGGCCGGTGGCCAGTCTCGAATTGCCGCCCCCGACAGGTCAGCTGCAAGGGTTCACGTCGCGTGCAACGGCATCGCGGCGGGGGATCGACATTTGCCGTAAAGGCCGCGAGACTACCGCGAAGAATAGCATGCGAAAACGCAACCGCGATCCGCGCGACGCGGAAATCGCCAAACGCCTGCGGGCGCTGCGGTTGCAGCGCGGCTTGAGCCAGACCGAGCTCGGAGACGTCATCGGCGTCACCTTTCAGCAGGTGCAGAAGTACGAACGCGGCACCAATCGCATTTCGGCCGGCCGGTTGCACCGGATCGCCGAGACCTTCGAGGTGCCGGTCGGCTTCTTCTATGCGGACATCGCCGAGCCCAACGATGATGCCGGTAGGTCCGCCGTCGCCGTCGAGTTCGACTTTCTGCAGACCGAGGGCGCCATCCGATTGGTCCGCGCCTATTCGCGGATCAAGCAGGCCGGCGTCCGGCTCCAATTGCTCAAGCTGGCCGAGGAGCTCGCCGGGGAGTGAGCTCGCGAGCACGGCGGGCTGGGGGATCGGGACATGACAGCAGAGGGCAACCATCTCCGCTATGGTCTGCCGTTGGCGCGCGAAATCCTCGAGCGTCTTCGCCGCGGCGAGCAGCCGACCGGTCGCGAGCTCGCCGACGCGACGTGCATCGAGCAATGGCGTTTGGTTGCGGGCGAGGTCGCGCCCTACCTGCTCGAGGGCATGGTCGCCGACCGGTCGACCTCCGAGGTCCTCATCGCGTTCGATCCGGCGGTCGGATGGGCGCGCACCGTCGATCGATGGTTCGTGCTCGGCGAGGCTGCGCCGACCGGCCGGCCGCTTCCTTCCGCGAGCGAGCTGATGCGGGACGTGGCGGCGTGGATCGATCGGCAACTGGGCGAGGCGAGCGGGTAGCCGCTGCCGGCGACCCGAAGGGAAGGCTTTCGCCCCCGACGCCGATTTGAGCATCCGGCCCCCCCTTGCGGGCCAGCGCCCCGAGGGCATGGCGAGAGGCTACTGCCCTGGTGTAAGGTCACGCATCATCCACGCCAAGCGCGACCGCTGTGCCCACATGCGTCCATGCATCGTCGCGGCGGAGAACGCGGCGCCCGCGCACCAGGAGTTCCGATCATGCTCGACGTCGTCAAGCAACCCAGCGTGACCCCCAAGATCCCCTTCGACACCGATCGCCTCGATCGGCTGATGGACGAAGCCGGCATCGACGTCCTGCTCGCGACCTCCAAGCACAATGTGCAGTACCTGCTCGGCGGGCATCGCGCCTTCTTCTTCGAGTCGATGGACGCGATGGGCCTGAGCCGGTACCTGCCGGTGTTGGTCTATCCCAAGGGCGCCGCCCGCAAGGCGGCGTTCTTCGGTCATCGCATGGAGGGCTTTCAAAAGGAGAACGAGCCGTTCTGGGTGTCGGAGGCGCAGACCAACTCGTCGGGCTCGGTCGACGTGATCGAGAAGGCGATCGACTATGTCCGCAAGTCGGGCGTGAAGACGCGCCGGATCGCGGCCGAGCTCGCGTTCCTGCCGGTCGATTCCGGCAACGCGCTGCGCAACGCCTTTTCGGACAGCGAGATCATCGACGGGCTGTTCGTGCTCGAGCGGTTGCGCGCGATCAAGACGCCGGAAGAGCTCGAGAAGCTGCGCCAGGCGTCGGAGGGCGTCATCGCCGCCATGCTGGCGGTGATCGCCGGCCACGGTCCCGGCGCGACCACGCGGGAATTGACGCAAGCGCTCCGGCGCGAGGAAACGAACCGCGGGCTGGTCTTCGACTATTGCCTGATCACGGCCGGCACGAGCCTCAACCGCGCGCCGTGCGAGCGGAAGTGGGGAGCGGGGGACATTCTCTCCCTCGATTCCGGCGGCAACTATCACGGATATATCGGCGATCTCTGCCGGATGGCGATCCACGGCGAGCCCGATGCCGAGCTCGAGGATTTGCTGGGTGAGATCGAGGAGATCCAGCGCGCGGCGATGAAGCCGATCAGGGCAGGCGCCATGGGCAGCGTTATCTACGGCGCCGCCGAGCCGCTGGTGCACCGGTCGAAGCACCATAACCACATGCACTTCCTCGCCCATGGAATGGGATTGGTCAGCCACGAGGCGCCGCGGCTCACCGCCAAGGGCCCGGTGCCGTACGATGCCTACGATGCCGGCCGCCCGCTCGAGGCGGGGATGGTGGTGTCGGTCGAGACCACGCTGCAGCATCCGCAGCGCGGTTTCATCAAGCTCGAGGACACGGTCGCGGTGACCGCCGGCGGCTTCGAGATCTACGGGGAGGGCGGCCGCGGCTGGAACCGGGGCGGCAGCGCGCCGCGCGGCTGACGGCGGTTCGGTGCAAAAGCAACGACGGGCAGAAGCGCAGTCGGGCCGGACGCGACGACCGGCCCGCAGCCTGCTGCGATCTCAAATGCTCAGTGCGAGCAACGCGACGGCCCCGATACCGACGACCAGGATCAGCAGCGCCACCGGATCGTAATCGAGCCAATGTCCACTTTGCACACGCATGACGTCCTCACCCTGCAAACGTGCCCAGCCTTGTCCCGGTCTCTGGTGGACCGGTGATGGCTTTCGCCTTCATTAGTCGCGGATCCGGGCAAGGAGGTTCAAACCTGAACAGCGGCGAAGAGCCCGCCCACCCGCGCTTGCCTGTTGCCCGACGGATTTGCCGCTCGTTCCCGGAAGCTCCGACAAGCCATTGGCATCATTGATCTTTGCCTGCCCCTCATGAGCCCGGTCGGCCGGGCAGTTGGCTGGACCTCGGTCCCGTTAACGATACCGGACAAACCACAGGGGCAGATTGGCGGCCCACGCCGGGATTCGGCCATCACGGCCTCCGGAACGGCAACAGCGCCGCTTCCGCCTGTCGCCAAAACCACCCGAGCTGAAGGCGTGCTCGCCGATCGCCGGTTCAGATCGCGTCGAACTGTTGAGCCGGGAGAATTCCTGCCGCCAAGGTGAGTGCGGTCACGTCGATCTGCGACGCGGCGGGCCTTTCGGACCGGGCAGTCGAGCCATTCGACATGGCGTGCAGCGATGCCATCACGACGAAAGCAACGATCACCGCCGCCGAGAAGCGAGAATTCCTGGACATTTAAGCCTCCCTATTGAGCGCGCACATCCGGCTGGCCGTACCATGCGCATCTCGGTCGATCGTATTCGATCCGCATGTTCACTTTGCCAACAAGTTGCCTAGAGTTTTATCGATTCCGTCGATTCCGTCGATTTCGGCGGGTGCGGGTCCAGGCGCGGGCGTGAAGCAGCCTTCGCGAACCTCGCTCGCAGGGTTTTCGATCGCGTGTTCTCGGCCGCGATCACTGCTGCTCGGAATGTAAACGGGAAATTTACACTAATCGGAAATGTTGTTTCGATTTTCCTGAAATCGGGCAGGTCCTGGAGGAGCTGATGAGATCGACCATCGACGCGCGGAGAAGCGCATTCATTGCGGCATCATTGGCGGCGCTGCTGCTGGCCGCGACCCCCGCGGGGGCCGAGGACGGCGTCACCGCCGATACCATCGTGTTCGGCCAGCCGGCGGCGCTCGAAGGTCCGGCGGCTGCGCTCGGCATCGGCATGCGCACCGGCATCAACGCCGCGTTCGAGGAAGCCAACCAGAAAGGCGGCATTCACGGCCGCAAGCTCAAGCTCATCAGCGTCGACGACGGCTACGAGCCCGACAAGTCCATTGTCGCGGTCAAGAAGCTCATCGACGAGGACAAGGTGTTCGCGCTCATCGGTCCGGTCGGCACGCCGACCGCGAACGCCGCGCAGCCGATCGCCCAGGCGGCCAGGGTGCCGTATATCGGCCCGTTCACCGGCGCCGGCTTCCTGCGCGATCCCAAGCGCGACAACGTCGTCAATATTCGCGCCAGCTACGGGGCCGAGGCCGAGGCCTGGGTCAAGCACCTCACCGAGGACCTGCAGATCAAGAAGATCGCGATCTTCTATCAGGACGACACGTTCGGCCGCGCCGGGCTCGACGGGATCAAGGCCGCCCTCCAGAAGCGCGGCATGGAGCTCGCCGCCGAGGGAACCTTCGAGCGCAACACGGTTGCGGTGAAGTCGGCGCTGTTGAGCATCAAGCGAGCCGAGCCCGAGGCGGTCGCCATGGTCGGTCCCTACAAGCCCTGCGCCGAGTTCATCAAGCTCGCGCGCAAGGTCGACTTCAACCCGGTCTTCGTCAACATCTCCTTCGTCGGCGCCAGCGCATTGGCCAGGGAGCTCGGACCGGAGGGGAAGGGCGTGATCGTCAGCCAGGTCGTCCCGTTCCCCTGGGACACCTCCCTCAAGGTCGTCGGCGACTACCAGGCCGCGATCAAGGCGGTCGACGGCAAGGCCGAGCCGGAATTCGTCTCGCTCGAGGGCTATCTGGTCGGCCGTCTCACGATCGCCGCGCTCGAGAAGGTCGGCGCCAATCCGACCCGCGAGGCGCTGCTCAGGACCTTCAAGGAGGTCGGCAAGTTCGACGTCGGCGGTCTCGAGATGACCTTCGGCCCCGACAAGAACCAGGGGCTCGACAAGGTGTTCATGACCGTCATCCAGCCCGACGGTTCGTTCAAGGCGGTCGACAAATTGGTCAAGCTGTCGAGCAACTGATCGGAGCTCACCGCGGCCGGATCGCGTTCGCGCGGTCCGGCAGTTTTAGCTCGAACGCGGCCGTGCCGTCGGCCGCGGGAGTCGGTCGATGAACGTGTTGCACAGTGCGAAGTCCGGGCCGCACGCTCATGCGGCCGCCAGCGCTTCCCGGCTCGATCGACGCTCGTGGCTCAAGCTGCCGGGCTGGATCGGCGGCCTCGGGATCAGGATCAAGCTGCAAGTCGCCTTCGCCGCCGTGGCGATCATGACCGTCGCCGCCGCGGCGGTCGCCATCACCTCGTATTCGGCGACCGAGCGCGGGGTCGAGGCGATGACCGGCCGCGAGGTGCCGCTGATGACCGACGCGCTGCGCCTGTCGGCGATCTCGGGGGAGATCTCGGCCGCGGCCGCGCGCTTCGTCAGCGCCAAGAGCGCGGACGAGCAGCAGGCGATCGCGACCAGGATCCAGGAGCGCTATCGAGCGCTGATGGCGACGATGGATCGCCTGCGCCAAGGGCGCACCAGCCCGGCCTTCGCGTCGGTGGAGACTGCCGCGCGGCGCCTCGATCTCAACCTGCAGGCGCTCGCGACCGCCATCGCCGAGCGCTCCGCGCTGCACGGCGCGCTCGAGGCCAAGCTCGACGCCGTGCACAAGGCGCACGCGAGAATCGGCGACAAGCTCACCCCGATCGTCGACGATTCCTATTTCGACGTGGTGTCGACCGCCGAGGACGTCGGCAAGACCGCGGACAAGATCGTGAAATCGCTGGTCAACGACGGGCTGCAGATCATGCAGACCATCGTCGACATCGGCGCCGAGACGAATCTCGTCACCGGCCTGCTCACCGCCGGCGCGCTGACCTCGTCGGGGTCGATCCTCGCATTGCTGGAGGACCGCTTCACGTCGTCCGCGCGCCGCGTGCAGAAGCAGCTCGCCAAGCTGCCGAAGGGATCGAAGTTCGACAATCTGAAGCAGCGCGTCACCGCGCTCGTCGATCTCGCCGACTTCAAGGCGCGGGCGGCCGGCGACAGCGAGATGGCGCGGCTGCAGAACGTCTTCCGCATGCACGAGAGCCTGGCCGGCGTGCTGGTCTCGCTCATCGACGACCTCAATTTCGACCTCGTGATGCACAGCGAGGACGCGGTCAAGCGGTCGAGCAAGGTGATCAAGGATCTGGTGGCGAACCAGATCGCCGGCCTGCGCAACGCGCTCGAGATCGCGGCCCAGACCCACCTCGTCGCCAGCGTGATCAGCGAAGCGGCGGTGGTCAAGGAAGCCGCGATGCTGGCGCCGCTGCAGGAACGCTTCAAGGCGTTGTCGGATTCGCTCACCAAGCTGTCGAAGACGATCGACGACAAGGACCTCAAGCGCGCCATCGCCGATCTTCTCGCGTTCGGCGTCGGCGACGAGAGCGTCTTCTCGCTGCGCGGCAAGGAGCTCGCCGCGGCGGTGCGCGCCGACGCCACGATCGAGGAGAACGTCCGGATTCAGCGCGAGCTCGACCAGGCGGTATCGACGCTGGTGAGCGAGGTCGAGCACAGCATGAAGCTCGGCATCGGGAGGCTGACCGGCGAGCTCGATCACAACCGCGCGTGGCTGATCGTCGTGGCCGTGCTCAGCCTGATCGCGTCGGGCGCGATCGCCTTCTTCTACGTCCAGCGCAGCCTGGTGCGCCGCCTGTGCGCGATCCGCGATGCCATGCGGCGGCTCTCCTCCGGCGATACCGGCCTCGACGTGCCGGCGGTCGCGGACCGCGACGAGATCGGCGAGATGGCGCGCGCCGTGCTGGTGTTCCGGGACGGGGCGGTCGAGAAGGAGCGCCTCGCGAGCGAGGCCGCCGAGCAGCGGCGGAGCAACGAGGCGGCGCAGGCCAAGGCGGCGGAGGAGCAGCGCAAGAGCGCGGACGAGCAGGAAGGCGTGGTGCGCGCGCTCACCGCGGGGCTCGGCAGGCTCTCCGGCGGCGACCTGACGTTCCACCTGGCCGACGATTTCCCGCCGGCCTACCGGGCGGTCAAGGACGAGTTCAATCTCACGATCACCCGGCTGCGCGAGACGATCGAGGTGCTGTCGGCGTCCGCGCGCGAAGTCTCCAATGCCTCGACCGAGATTTCCGCCAGCACCACCGACCTCTCCCAGCGCACCGAGCAGCAGGCGGCGACGCTCGAGCAGACCTCGGCCTCGCTGCAGGAGATTTCCGAGGTGGTGCGGAGCAACGCGGAGAACGCCCGGCAGGCGAGCGCCTCGGCGGGAAACGCATGCGACATCGCCGAGCGCAACGGCAAAGTGGCCGCCAGGGCGGTCGAAGCGATGGCGCGGATCGAGGAATCCTCGCGCAGGATCGCCGACATCATCGGCGTGATCGACGAGATCGCGCGGCAGACCAATCTGCTGGCGCTCAATGCCGCGGTCGAAGCCGCGCGCGCGGGCGAAGCCGGCCGCGGCTTCGCGGTCGTGGCGGCGGAGGTCCGCAGCCTGGCGCAGCGCTCGTCGCAGGCGGCCAAGGACATCAAGGAGCTGATCACCAACAGCAGCGGCCAGGTTCAAGACGGGGTCGATCTCGTCAATACCGCGGGCGCGGCGCTCTCCGAGATCGTCGCCTCGATCAAGGCGGTGGCGGACGTGGTGTCGGACATCGCCGTCGCCAGCGGCGAGCAGGCGACCGGGCTCGACCAGGTCAACCGGGCGCTGTCGCAGATGGACGAGGTGACCCAGCAGAACTCGGAGCTGGTCGAGCAGAACGCGGCCACCGCCAAGACGCTCGACCACGAAGCGCAGACCATGGACGAGCAGGTCAGCTTCTTCCGGATCGACGACGCGCAGGGAGACGGCGAGGCCGTGCGCCTGGGCGAAGGGGCGCGGCCGGGAGTGGCCGCCTCCGCCGCGTAGCTCCGGTCAAGTCGAGGCTGCGAGCGCTTCCCGCAATCGAGCCACGTCGATCGCTCGAATCATCCGACCGTTCGATATCGCCTCGGCGCGTGCCCGCCTGCCGCGACCTGCGCCGGGGACGATTTTGCGACGGATTTGCCTCGATATCGAGCGTTTGGCAAGGATTGGCGCGCCTCAAAATGTCGACGGCGGTGTAAGCTCGAGCGCAGCCGCCTGCGGGCACGACCGATAGGGCGGGTCCGCCGCGCTTCGGCCGTGAGCAACGGCGGCGCGAGACCGGGAGAAGCGAACATGAGGCGCGCGGTCGACGATGATCCCGGCGCGATCGGGGCGGCGGCTCGCGCCGGGACCGGAGCGGCGCGATCGAGCTATCGCGGGCGTCTGCCGCTCATGGTGGGCGGCCTGCTTCTGCTCGCGGCCTGCGGCGAGGAAAACCGCTTCATCGCGCCGCCGCCGCCGAAGGTGACGGTGCAGCTGCCGCTCCAGCAGACGGTGACGCCTTATCTCGAGGCGACCGGCAATACCGCCGCGGTGAACACCGTCAAGCTGGTGGCGCGGGTGCAAGGCTACCTCCAGGAGATCAAATACCAGGACGGCGCCGCGGTGAAGAAAGGCACGCCGCTGTTCGTGATCGAGCCCGAGCCCTACCGGGTGAAGGTCGAGCAGGCGCAAGCGGCGGAGGAGGGGGCCAAGGCCGCGCTGGTCAACGCCGAGGCCGAATACAAGCGGCAGGCCGAGCTGCAGGCAAAGGACGTCTCGAGCCAGGCCAACCTCGACCGGGCGCGCGCCAACCGGGACACCGCCCAGGCCAACGTGCTGCAAGCGCAGGCCGAGGTGCAGACCGCCGAGATCAACTACGGCTATACCACCGTCGTCGCCCCGTTCGACGGCGTGGTGACC
>WNFC01000921.1_pt1 | contig 56929 bp, 55 predicted proteins | sample 5400541 | NCBI WGS metagenome assembly WNFC01 (sample SAMN13153342, study PRJNA577476) | soil metagenome | isolation source: 120 cm saprolite under Douglas fir tree site 2 hole 2 replicate 1 | place: USA:California | collected 2015-04-18
TGCCGGGACCGGCAGTCGAACCGCATCGCCGCGGCTGGGTCTATTCGGGGCTTGTCAAGCTCAAGGATGCCGCCGAGGGACGCACGCCGGCCGGCCTCTGCCTGAGCGACATTGCCCAACCGCGCAACGCCACGTGACGACGGGATGCTCGGCATGAATTGGTGGATGCTGGCCGGCGGTTTGATGGCATCGATCTGCGCGGCGGGTCACGCCGTCGCGGGGTGGAGCATGTTTTATCGGCCGATCAGGTCGGCGATCAGCAACGAGCTGCAGGCCGGCGTATTCACCGGCATGTGGCACCTGATCACCATCCATTTCATGTTGTCGGGACTTGCCCTGATCGTCCTTGGCGCATACGGGCGGCAGAACGCGCTCGCTTGGCTGATCGCGCTGCAATTTGCCGGTTACGCTGCAGCCTATCTCGTCATATCGATGCGCTTGGGGGGAAGCTTGCGGCTCTTCCAGTGGATTCCCTTTGCCGTGACCGCAATTCTATGCGCAGCCGGCGCCCTTGCCGCGCCGTAGGGACGAACCGAACGAGGCCGCTGAAGCAATGTCGGGCGGGCGTGATGGTCGGAGATCCGCCGTCCGCCCCCGCAAAATCGGCAGCCGACTTTCCTGAAACGTGAGTTAGTGGCCGCCGGTCGCTTCCTTGGCGACGTCGTAGTTGAGCTCGATCAACACGTTGTTCGGGTCGGTGAGGAAGATCTGCCGGCGCGTGCTGTTCGGCACCTCGTTGACCCGGAAGCCGATGCCCTGCCGCGCGAGATGCCGCTTCATCGCCTCGAAGCCGCGGCTGCCGAAGGCGATGTGATCGATGACGCCGGAATCCGGGCGCTGCGGCTTGTCGGTGGGCGAAATGTCGTTGAGATGGAGCACCGGATGGCCGTCGCTGTAGAGCCACGCCCCCGGAAAGTCGAAGGGCGGTCGCGGCCCATTCACGAAACCGAGCACGTCCCGATAGAAGCGGACGGTGTCGTCGAGGTTGCGGGTCGAGACGTTATAATGATCGAGCATACCGACGCCCATGCTCATGAAGCTTCTCCTCCTGGACCGGTCCTCGGCCCATGCTTGCGCAGAGAGGCCACCGTGTAAAGCGGATCATGAGAAGGGTCGTACCCGCGCCGTCGCAGGGGTGCGTCGCCGCACCGTCGCCGATCGCAATGGCGGTCCGCTGACGCGGCGCTAGCCGTTGGCGGCGAGCGCGGCCGCCGGATGCTTCACGCGCGTCCGGTAGAAGCCGAGCACCCGGCGCGCGGTTTCGGGCTGCAGCCGCGCATAGCTCGTGAGCGCCTGGTCGAGATCCTGCGCCGACATGCCGCGGCCCGCCTGCTTGAGCAGCAGAATGGCTTTGGCGGTGGTCGAGGAGAAGCCGGCGAGCTTGGCGATGATCAGGACGGTTTCGTGGGAGGGGTCGAGCAGGGCGCGCTCGACCACGTCGATCTCGACCTCGGACGTCAGCGACAGCGCGATCGCGGTCTCCTCGAACTTCCGCTCGCGGGCAAAGCCGTGCACGTCGCCCTCGCCGAGACGGCCGGCCCGCCGTAGCGCCTCGATCCGGCTGCGCGCCGCGGCATGATCGGTGGAGATTTTACGGGTCTCGCTGCGGATGCCGCCGACCACCTCGTCGAGCGCCGTCTCCACCGCTCCGCCGGCGTCCGGATGCTCGGCCGAAAGCCGGCTGCACACGGCGGCGGACGCGTCCTGGAGGAGGCGCAGGAAATGCTCGCGCGGCAAATCCCGCCGGGCGCCGACCTGCATCGCCAGCGCATCGTCGCCGCTCGAGCGCCTCACCAGCATGCGGAAGCCGGCATCGGAGAAGCGAGCGCCGGTGTTCCTGGCGACGGTCTGCACCACCTGACGATCGCCGCGCGCCACCAGCACCTCGGTGATCGGCTCGCTGAGCGATTTTCGCCGGGCGATGGCGGCGAGATGCTGGTGGCTCTTGCTCGATGCATTGGCCAGGAGATCCGCGTCGTCGAGCTGCTCGGATGCGATCAGCACCGGCCGCGCCACCTCGATGTCGTCGTCGAAGGCGAGGAGACGAATGACGCCCGGCGGGGCGCTGCGCATCGGCGCGAGGCGGCTCGACAGCTTGGCCCGCGCCTTGGCCTCGATCACCGCGATCAGCTTGGCGATGACTTCGTCGAACAGGTTGATTTGGCCCGTCGAATAGCGGCTGGCGCCCTCGATGAAGAGATCGGTCACGCGCGAGAGCATGGTGATGCGCTGCGCATTGGTGCCGGCGGCGAGCGCGCATTCCAGCTCTTCGATCAGCGATGCGGTGGTCGTCATGGCCGGCTCTGGCTGAACCGCTCGACCATGGTCCGACAACGATGAAGATTCGATTGCGCCCGGACGCGATCACGGCGATCCGGCGCGGCGGCTAGTGTCCCGATTCCGAAGTTCGCAAACGCTCGCGGCACGCTCTCATGCGAACTTCGGAATCAGAGGGACACTAGCAACTCTATGATTCTAGTGCCCCTTTTGAACCCGAAGTTCGCAATCGGACTCGCGGCACGGATGTGCGAACTTCGGGTTCGGGGCACTAGCTTGCGACAGGGTAAACAAGCGATGAAGGAGGAAACGGCGGGGCCGGGATGACCGGCGCGCCCGCTCAAGGCCGGCGGCGGGGCGCTCGCGGCCGAGCCTGCGGCTGCGGCCAGGCGCCCATGCGGGCGGCCACCTCCGCCGGCACGCGATAATCGCGCAGGACATGGCGCGTATCGCGCAGCCCGCAGGCCTCGCGCTGCACCACGAAATGCCAGAGCGCGACGCTCGCCTCCGCCACCAGTGCGGCACGCGATGCCCGGTGCTCGGCCGGCGAAGGCTCGCGCGGATGTCGGGCATCGAATTCCGAGAGCGCGGCCAGCGCCGCCTCGAGCGCGCGGCTGAGGCGGCCGAGCGCCGACGCCTTTTCCTGGGCGAATTCGTGCTCGAGCAGGTCGGCGGGCTTGGTCCGGGGCGGGGACATCGGTCCTCGGGCGAATGGCGGCATGCCTGACGGCTTCGGCCGATCGCGGGCGCGTCGATCGCCGATCATATCGCATCGCAGGGGATGGGACAGCGGGCTAGTTTTCGCGGCCGCCGGTCGCTTGAACGGCTTTCGCGCATCGGGTCATATGATCGCTCATACCAAGCATCGGAGCGACCACGGGAGGAGCAACGATGAGAAGGGCAAGATTCATCACCGCGCTTTGTGCGCTGACCATGCTCGCGAGCGGCGGCGCGAGGTCGGAGGACACATTGCGGGTGGCGATCCCGCAGCGGGGGGCGTGGGACGCCGGCGTCGCCGAGCTCGGTCAGCGCGGCGGCATCTTCAAGAAACACGGGCTCAGTCTCGAAATCCTCTACGTCCAGGCCGGGCCGGAATCGATCCAGGCGTTGATCGGCGGCAGCATCGACATCGCGACCGCCTCCGGCGTTTCGGCCGCCATCGGCACCTTCGCCAAGGGCGCGCCGATCCGGATCATCGGCAGCGAGATGATCGGCGCGCCCGATCTCTATTGGTACGTCCCGTCCAATTCCCCGATCCAGCGGATTGAGGATCTGAACGGCAAGACCGTGGCCTACTCGTTGACCGGCTCGTCGAGCCATGCCGCGCTGCTGGCGCTGATCGCGCAATACAAGCTCACCGCCAAGCCGACCTCGACCGGCAACATCACCTCAACCATCACCCAGACCATGTCCGGCCAGGTCGACGTCGGTTTCGGGGCGGCGCCGTTCGGGCTCGACCTCGCGGAGGACGGAAAGATCCGCATCATCGCGACCGGCAGCGACGTCGACTCGCTGCGCAGGCGCACGGTGCGAGTCAATCTCACGAACCTGAGCACGCTGCAGAGCCGCCACGACGCGATCGTGCGCTTCAATCGCGCCTATCAGGAGACCGTCGCGTGGATGTATTCGGACCCGGCCGCGCTCAAGCACTACGGCGAATATTCCAGTCTACCCGAGAAGATCGTGATGCGCGTGCGCAATCTCATTCCGAAGGAAAGCATGGCGACCGACCGCGTCGAGGGAATCGAAGGAATCATGACCGATGCGGTGGCGGCGAAGTTCATCCCGGCGCCGCTCTCGGCGGAGCAGGTGAAGGAGCTGATCCGGATTCCACCGATGCAGTGAAGGGCAGGCGCGCGAGATCGCCGATGCCGGCTTCCGCGCAAGACGGCAAGCGCGGCGCCGCCGGGCGCCGCGCTTGCCTGCCGTTGACGCCGTCAGGACAGCACTTTGTATTTCTTGAACCAGGCCTGCAGCTCCTTCCAGGCGTCGTCCGCCGCTTCCTTGCGGTAGCTCGCGCGATAGTCGGCGTGGAAGCCGTGCGGTGCGCCCGGATAGATCTTGAACTCGGCGGTCTTGCCGGCGGTCTTGAGCGCTTCCTTCATCGCTTCGACCTGCGCCACCGGGATGCCCTGGTCGGCCTCGCCGTAGAGGCCGAGCACCGGCGACTTCATCTCGGGCGCAAGCTCGGTCGGGCTTTTCGGCCAGATTTGCTTTTGCGCGGGCGGATCTACGACCGTGCCGTAGAACGCGACGGCGGCCTTCAGGTCCTTGTTGTGGGCGGCGTATTCCCACACCGTCCGTCCGCCGCGGCAGAAGCCCATGATGCCGAGACGATTGGTGTCGCCGCCCTGCGACTTCGCCCAGGCCACGGTGGCGTCGAGATCGGAGAGGAGCTCGGCGTCCGGCTTGGTGTTGACGATCGGCATCAGCTGCGGAACTTCGGTGATCTTGGTGAGGTCGGTCCCCTTGCGGAAATAATAGTCGGGCGCGATCGCGAAGGCGCCGAGCTTGCCGAGCCGCCGCGTCACGTCCTTGATGTATTCGTGCAGCCCGAAAATCTCCATCGCCACCAGGATGACCGGCGGGTTCTGGGCGTTGGCCGGGCGCGCGAAGTAGACCGGCATCTCGCCGTCGGAGACCTTGACCGTGGCGTCGCCGACGTTCAGCCCGGCGGTATCGGTGTGGATCGCGTCGGCGCGAACGGGTCCGGCCGCGAGCGTGTAGCCGGCGGCGGCCGCCGCCGAGGCGGCCATGAAGAAGCCGCGCCGCGACAGCGGATCGACCTGATGCGCCAGGCCTTCGACGTCCGGCATCAGCTTGGGTTGGGCAGACAGGTTGGGCAAGGCAGACATCCGAAACCTCCCTTTATGGCGATGGGGCCGCAGCTCCCGGTCGGTCATACGACGGCATTGTGACAGCTTGTCAACGTCCTGCCGCGGTACTTTATTCCAATTCCACGCGGGCAAACGGTTGTCGGTTTGGCGGAAATACCGGTCGACCGGCGAAGCGGGCTCCGCGGCAATGCTGCCGGTTCAGCCTCAGGGCACGTAGCCGATGGCCTCGACCTCGAGGCCGCAATCCATCGGCGTGCGCCCGGCCTGCATGCGCGTGCGCGCCGGTAAGGTCTCCTGGCTGGTGAAATAGCCGCGGTAGATGCGGTCGAATTCCTCGGCCTGGCGTTGGTCCTTGAGCCAGACGATCACCTTGAGCAGGCAGTCCATGTTGGACCCCGCCGCCTCGACCAGCTTCTTGAGGTGATCCATGACGATTCTCACCTGCCGCTCGAAAGGGATGTCGGGGAACGGCGGGATCGGCTGCCCCTTGGCGCGGGCGTCCCGCAAGCTGGCGGCATAGTCCTCCGCGAATGGCGGCAGGCCGGAAATAAAGATCAGATTTCCATGCTTGACGCAGAGATTGAGCGGCCCGCCGGTCTCCGGCACGTCGGCCCGAATTACCTCTTTGTTCATCGTTGATTGCTCGCGAGAATTTCCGCCCGAGGGGATCGGAGCACAATGCCGTGGCGATGTCGATTGCCCCGCGTGCGGCTTTGGCGGCGTTTCGGGCAAGCTCCCAGGCGGCCGCCGGCTCGAAGCAGTCGTCTTTCGTCGACGCAATCGAGGAACCCATTGCTCCATTCCGGCGTTGCTCCGCAAACCTTCCTAGGTATCCGACGGAGGGGAGACGCATCGATCTTGAACTCGGCTTCGAATTGTCGGGGAATTGCCGCCTGATGAAACGTCTCCCTGGAAGGTGATGAAACGACATTGCGGAAAAGTCGGGACAATGTCCGGCAAACGACTCCGAAGGCTGCGCCCAGGAAGGCGACCATCCCGGCTTTTCACAGGAAGAGGAGTCCCCTTCGATGTGTGACTATAGTCTGCACCATGTCGCGACCCGGCCTGCCAAGATCGAGGACAAGCTGGTGACCACCAAGTTCAACAATTCCATCACCCGCGGCTTCGCTGCGGTCGGCGAGCCGCATGTGGCGGTTTGCCTGCTGCCCGGCACCGAGATCGCATTCGAGCAGAACGTCGAGTGCGAGCCCTCGTTCGGAATCGGCATTCTGCCGAACAAGAAGATTGGACAGCGGCTCGCGCGCTTCCGGCAGATCAACATGGACAACGCCGTGACCCACCACGATGCGTTGGAATTCCCGGACGGGCAGGTGGTGCTGCTCACCCGCCTGTGCGAGGGCCAGCGCGCAACCGTGCTGCAATTGCCGGCCGCCGCACATCCGGCGCCGGCGGAGGAGGCCGCAGCGCCGCAGGTTCGCGAGCCATCGCTGTCGACCTGATCGCGTGCTTCCCGGCCGCGGGCTGCGGCGGGATGCCGGCTCGCGGCCGACAAGGCGCCCTGACTCAGTGCGGGAGGCGCCTCAAGACCGAGAGCCACCGGCACGGCCGGTGGCTCTTTCAATTCTGCGCTTGTTCTCGATCGCCGCGTGCGCCGGCGTGCGGACATCAGGGATCAGGGAAGGACACCAGCGTCTCGAACTTGTAGCCGCAGGCTTCGCATTCCCACAGGTGCCGCACCCGATGTCGGTCCAGATACTCGGACCATTCGGGCATGAAGATCGTTTCCCCGCACTGGGCGCAATGATTTACTAGTCTCGACTGGACGTATTTTCGAGGGCTCGCAGTTCGGAGCTCCATGACGTTTCCTCCGCCATGCTACTCCCCCTCTCCCGATGGCGGCGATAGTAGCGAAATTGCAACGGCAATGAAGCAGTACTCCTGACCTAAGGGGCAGGAATTACGAAAGGGCGAAAAAGCGGGATCCGGCGGTACCCGAAGCCGCCGCTTCCGATGTTTCAACTTCGACGCGCACCGTAAGGAACGGATTAATGCTGTTCGTGTTGTACTTTTGGCGGAGGTGCGATGGGGACGGGGTCACGAGGTGGCTGCCATGCCCTGGGCGCACGATGTGCATCCCGAGTTCGGTTATCTCTGTCTCGCGCCTCGGATGCGCCGCAGGCTGCGCCGCACTCTTGCTTGCGTGGTTTTTGGGCTGGTCGCGGCCGCCGTGCTTCAGTCCGCCCACGATCTCAAATCGCAGCGCGCCGAGTCTCAACGCGCCATGGCGGTGATGTACGTCGACGCTGGCTCCGGCCCGCCGGCGGGTTCGCCAGCCGAGCGAGCGCCGGCGACCTCCGCGCGGACGCGGTCCCTCGAGGCGGCCGCCGGGGCCGCGAAGGCGCCGTGCGGCCAGGATGAGAGGACCTATCTCGACGGCAAGTGCGCCTCCGACAAAGCGCCCAAGATGCGGGTGGTGCGGGTGCCGACCAATCGCCCGGCGATTGCCGCTGTTCCGATCGGCCGTGCTGCAAGCACGGCCGGGCCCGTCGCTGTCGCCGCGGGGATGCCGGAGCCCCCGCCCGCCCACGCGCTGCCGTCGGCGCAAGCGGCGGCGCCCGAGCCCGCGGCCGAGCCGGCGGCGCGGCCTGTCGCCGCGGCCAAGAAGCCGCAGAAGACCGCGCACAACCGTCGGCGCGAGCAAGGGACATCCCCGGCATGGCGCGAGGTCCGAGCCGATGCCTGGGGCCAAGACGGCGTTGTCTATGGGCGCGATCGTCCGCGCGGCGAGCCCTTCAGCCCGTTCTGGTGAGGCGCCTGCCGACGGCCTCGGCGCTCCCGTCATCCGACGATGGCGATGCCCTGTGGCGGCCTTTCCAGCGGCGTGCCCGCGGCCAAGTCCAGGTCTTTCCATGTTCGCCATAGTCATTATAGTGCCGGGCACAACCCATGGAGGGAGACGCGCATGCCTGAAATCTATGTCCACGCCGTCAAAGGACGCACGCTCGATCAGAAGCGCGCGCTGATCAAGGACATCACGGACGCGGTCGTGAAGAACTTTTCCGTGCCGGCGGAAGCCGTGATGGTGGAGATCGTCGAATCCGAGCCGACCGCCAAGGCCAAGGGCGGCGTGCTGTTCAGCGAGATGCGCCGTTAGCGCATTTCCAGGAAAAGCGGGGCCGGTTCCGTCGGAAAACGCGACCAGGCATGAAACCGGAGCGCGTTCAGTTTCGTGAAGCTGAATGCGTCCGGGGCCGGTGCCGCGTGCGCTAGAGGCTGCGGCCGTCGAACGGCTTGGGGTTGAGCGTCGCGACATCAATGTCGTCGAGACAGCGAACGTTGACCGCGACCATCTCCTGTCCGCTCGGCGCTCTTCCGCGCGAGAATGCCCCGATGCCGCATTGCGCACAGAACAGGTGGTGGATGGCCTTCTTGCCGAACTGGTAATCCTTGAGGTCGTCCGAGCCGGCGCGCAGGGCGAAATGCTCCGGCGTGACGAAGCACCACAGCGCGCCGCGCTTCTGACAGATCGAGCAGTTGCAGGCGACGACGGCGCCGAGGTCGAGCGTCACCTCGAAACGCACCTCGCCGCAATGGCAGCCGCCGGTATGGGTCTTGGTCTCGGCCATGGCTACTGGTCCTGGAACTCGATGCGCTTGTCGGGCCGCTCAAGGTCGACCTGCAAGGCCTCGCACAGGCTCGCCGCCTTCTGCCGGTCGTCGAGGTCGGGCGAGCTCATATAGTCGCTGCCCTGCGCCGCGCGGATTTGGGCCTCGCCGAGGCCGATCTTCTTTCCCAGCGGCACGTTGTGCGACATGCAATAGGCGCTCTTGTTGAGCGCCGAGGTCTTGATGATGACAAGCTGCTGGATCTTCACGTACTCCGGATCGGACTTGACGTTGTCGAGGCGGATCGACTGGTTCGGCAGCATCCAGCCCGCGAGCGCCGCCGGCTGGTGGGCCAGCACCTGCGAGAAATTGCTGATCCGGCCCCATTGCGCGAGGACCTCGTCATAGACCTTGCGCGTCGCTGCGTCGGCGTCTTCCGGCTTGATCATTCGCACGCGTGCCACGACCGTATCCTTGCGATGTGCGCCGCGATTGTAGCGGAAATGGCGGTCCGTCGCGAGCCGAGGCAGTGCCGGGATCGACTACCGGAAGCGTTGCACCGACGGAGAGGAACCGTCCTCCTGCCGATCACGATACCGCGTTCGCTCCCTCCCGCTCGGCGCGAACCATGCGAGCCGCGATTTCGGAAAAATCGACTTTTGCACGCCAGCCGAGCATCCTCGCCGCCTTGGCAGGATCGCCGAGCGAGCAGCCGATGTCACTCGGACGTTTCAATGCAGGATCACGGTCGACATGATCGCGCCAGTCGAGCCCGACCTCGGCGAAGGCGGCCGCCACAAACTCCTCGAGCGAATGGGACACGCCGGATGCGATCACGAAATCATCCGCCGTGGCTTGCTGCAGCATCGCCCACATCGCCTCGACGTAATCGGGAGCCCAGCCGAAGTCGCGGCGAATCGAAAGATTGCCCAGCGAGAGCCGCTCCCCGGCCCGGTTCGCGATCCGCGCGGCCGCCGACGTGATCTTGCGGGTCACGAAGCGGGCCGGCCGCAGCGGCGACTCGTGATTGAACAGCAGACCCGAACAGGCGAACAGCCCGTAGGACTCGCGATAGTTGGCGACCAGCGAGATCCCCGCCGCCTTGGCGACGCCGTAGGGACTCTTCGGGCGGAACGCGGTCCGCTCGTTGGCGGGCTCGACCCCGGTGTCACCGAAGCATTCGGACGAACCGGCATAGTAGAAGCGCACGCCCGAGGCGCGCCGGCGCACGGCTTCCAGCATGTTGAGGGTGCCGATGAGGTTGCTTTCCAGGGTCTCGGCCGGCTGCGAGAACGACAGCGCGACCGAAGACTGTCCCGAGAGGTTGTAGATCTCGTCCGGCGCGATGCTCTCGATCGCCTGCGCCACCGATTGGAAATCGGCGGGCGACATCGAATGGAGCGCGACGCCGTCGCGAATGCCGAGCGCGCGCAGGCCTTCCAGGCGGGCAAATGCGGCATCGCGCGACGTGCCGTGGACGACATAGCCTTTCTCGACCAGGAGGCGCGCCAGATAGGCTCCGTCCTGCCCGGTGACGCCGATGATCAATGCGACCTTCTTGCTCACGCGATGGGTCCGATCAGTCCGTGGTTCCGCCGCTCGCTCGTGTTAGACCATTTTCCGATCGATTGGCATCGGCGCAAGCGGCGATGCTCGGCCGCTTCCTCCCTCGGTTGCGGAGTGGGTGCGGGGAGGGGCGGCAATCAAAACAACGGAGCGAGCGGCATCACCGTGGCTACCGGCGCCCTTTTTCTCGACCGTGACGGCGTGATCAACGCCGACCACGGCTACATCCATCGGCCGGAGCAATTCGAGTTCGTTCCCGGCATTTTCGAGCTGGCCCGCTTCTGGACCAACGAGCTCGCCCGCCCGCTCGTGGTGGTCACCAACCAGTCGGGCATCGGCCGCGGCTATTACGACGAAGCCGCCTATGCTCGCCTCACGCGATGGATGTGCGATCGCTTCGAGGCTGAGCAGGCGGCGATCGCCCGTGTCTATCATTGCCCCTATCACCTCGAGCACGGCATCGGCGCGTACCGGTGCGATCATCCGTGGCGCAAGCCCAATCCGGGAATGATCCTGCAGGCGGCCTCCGACCTCGGACTTGATCTCGCGTCCTCGGCGATCATGGGCGACAAGATCAGCGACATCAAGGCTGGCGCCGCCGCCGGCATCGGTCTGCGGATTCTGGTCGGGGCGCGGAACGATCGCGCGGGCGCGCCGTTCCACGAAACGGTGGCCGATCTCGACGAGGCGCTCGCCCTGCTGCGGTCACGATTTGCGCCGAATTCCGCCGATCGACGTCCCCGGCCGGCCTAGGGCATCGCGATTCGGCGCTTGAACTTGGCACGCGCCTCGGTCATTAGCATCTGTAAAAGCCGTTGCCCCCGTGATCCTGGCAGGTCGCTGCGGCCGTCGGCGACGGTGGGATCAAGTTGCATGAGTACCAGCGTGGCCGACGAGCTCGAGACCGTGACCCCGCCGCGCGCCGGCGGGGCCGAAAACATCGCCATATTCGCGGCCAAGCTCGTCGTGACCGGCGCCTGCTTCTGGTACGTCTTCAAGCAGGTCGACCCGATCCAGACTCTCTCCGGCATCGCGCGACTGGATGTTCGGTGGGCCGCATTCGCGACCTTCATCGTCATGCTGCAGATCCCGCTCGTTGCGCTGCGCTGGCGCAACGTGCTGCGTGCTCTGGCGGCCTGCGACGAGCGCATGACGCGGGCCGCCATGATCGCGATCACGGCCATCGGTTTGTTCTTCGCCCAGGTCCTTCCGAGCGTCGCGAGCGAGGGGGTGCGGGCATGGCTGCTGGTTCGGCTCGGCGGCACATGGCGCTATTCGGTCACCAGCCTGGTGATCGACCGCGGAGTGGGGGTGGGCCTGCTGATCACGCTGGGCTTCGTCATCCTGCTGTTGCCCTCGGGGCTCACCGCGCTCGGCGGATATCGCGAGGCGGTGCTGGTCGTCTACGGTGCGCTGCTCGCCGCCGGCCTCATCGGTTTGCTGCTCGCGCCGCGGATCGTTCCATATCTCGCGCGCTGGCGATATTTCCGTTGGACCGCCGGCCTGGTCGGCGACGCCGAGCGCGTGCTGCTCGGCCCGCGCTGTCCGGTGATCGTGGGGCTTGGATGCCTGATCCATGCGCTCACCATCGTGGTCGTCTGGTCGGTTGCGCGCGCCCAGGGTCTCGCCCTGCCGCTCCCGGACGCCGCGGTCCTGTTCACGGTCATGATCGGCGTGATGCTGGTGCCGATCTCGGTCAGCGGCTGGGGTCTGCGCGAGCTCGCCGCGGTCTCGCTACTCGCCAATCACGGCGTCGCGCCGGAGACCGCGCTCTTGTTCTCGGTCTGCTTCGGCCTGGTCAATGCGGTCGGCTCGCTGCCCGGGGCGCTGGCATGGCTCGTGTATTCGGTTTCCCCCGCGCGTCGCGCGGCCGAGCGCAGGGAATGACGATCGCGCCGCCCGCGCCCGCGCGCCCGCAAGGCGGGCTCCGCCCGGCGCCGCTCGACGGCGTGCGCAGCATGGCGCTCGCGGCTGAGCGAACGGCAACCGCCGGCATGGTGCAATGATGGCTCGATCCTCGGGCAAGGTGGCGCTGATTGCCGGCGTTACCGGCCAGGACGGCGCTTACCTCGCAGAATTTCTTCTTTCCAAGGGCTACGTGGTCCACGGCATCAAGCGCCGCTCCTCGTCCTTCAATACCGAGCGCATCGATCCCCTGATTCACGATCCGCACGAGGCGGGGGTGACGTTCCATCTGCATTACGGCGACGTGACCGACGCCACCAACATCATCCGCATCGTCCAGGAAACCCAGCCGGACGAGATCTACAATCTCGCCGCGCAGTCGCACGTGCAGGTCTCGTTCGAGACGCCGGAATATACCGCCAACGCCGACGGGCTCGGCGCGCTCCGCCTGCTCGAGTCGATCCGCATCCTCGGCCGCGAAAGCAAGACGCGCTTTTATCAGGCTTCCACCTCCGAGCTGTTCGGCAAGGTGCGGGAAATCCCGCAAAGGGAGACGACGCCGTTCTATCCGCGCTCGCCCTATGCGGCGGCGAAGCTCTATGCCCATTGGATCACCGTGAACTACCGCGAGGCCTACGGCATGCATGCCTCGTGCGGCATCTTGTTCAATCACGAGAGCCCGGTCCGCGGCGAGACCTTCGTCACCCGCAAGATCACGCGCGCGGTCGCGTCGATCAAGCATGGGCGGCAGAAGAAGCTGTTCCTCGGAAACCTCGATGCGCTGCGCGACTGGGGACACGCGCGCGACTTCGTCGAGGGCATGTGGATGATCCTGCAGCAGGACAAGCCGGACGATTACGTTCTCGCCACCGGCGAGAGCCACTCCGTGCGCGAATTCGTCGAGAGGGCCTTCACCCTGATCGGCCGGACGGTCGTGTGGCAGGGCAGCGGCATCGAGGAGAAGGGCTTCGACAAGTCGACCGGCGACGTGCTCGTCGAGGTGGATCCGCGCTATTTCCGGCCGACCGAGGTCGATCAGCTGCTTGGCGATCCGAGCAGGGCGCGCGACAGGCTCGGCTGGCGCCACAAGACGAGCTTCGATGCGCTCGTCAAGGACATGGTGGAAGCGGACGTCGTTGCGATCCTGCGCGAGCAGAAACGCCGCAACCCTCACGCCTGAAGGATTCCATCATGCGCATAGCGATGATCGGCACCGGCTATGTCGGGCTCGTCTCCGGCGCCTGTTTTTCCGATTTCGGGCATTTCGTGACCTGCATCGACAAGGATGCCCCGAAGATCGCCCAGCTGCGCGACGGAACCGTCCCGATCTTCGAGCCGGGGCTTGCCGCCCTGGTCGCGAGCAACGTCGAAGCCGGACGCTTGTCGTTCACGACCGAAGCGGCGGCAGCGGTCGGCGCCGCCGACGCGATATTTCTCGCCGTCGGCACGCCGTCGCGGCGCGGCGACGGCTTTGCCGACCTGTCGTTCGTCCATGACGCCGCGCGCGAGATCGCGCCCGACCTGCAGGGTTTCACCGTCATCGTCGTCAAGTCCACGGTTCCGGTCGGAACCAACGACGAGGTCGACGCGATCATTCGCAAGCTGCGCCCCGATGGCGACTTCGCCGTCGTCTCCAACCCGGAATTCCTGCGCGAGGGCGCGGCGATCGAGGATTTCAAGCGCCCGGATCGGGTCGTGGTGGGCACCGAGGACGAGCGGGCGCGCCGGGTGATGCGCGAGGTCTACCGGCCGCTGTTCATCAACGAAACCCCGATCCTGTTCACCGGGCGCCGCGCGGCCGAGCTCATCAAATACGCCTCCAACGCCTTCCTCGCGACCAAGATCACCTTCATCAACGAGATGGCCGACCTGTGCGAGAAGTGCGGCGCCGACGTGCAGGAGGTCGCGCGCGGCATGGGGCTCGACCGCCGCATCGCCGGCAAGTTCCTGCATGCCGGGCCGGGCTTCGGCGGTTCGTGCTTCCCCAAGGATACCTCGGCGCTCACGGCCATCGGGCAACGCTACGGCGCGCCGGTCAGGATCGTCGAAACGGTGATCGGGGTGAACGATGCGCGCAAGCGGGCGATGGCTGCCAAGGTCGTGGCCGCGTGCGGCGGCTCGCTCGCGGGCAAGACCGTGGCCGTGCTCGGCCTGACCTTCAAGCCCAATACCGACGACATGCGCGAGGCGCCGAGCCTCGTCATCGTGCCCGCGCTCGAGCGGCAGGGCGCGCGCGTGCGCGTCTACGATCCGCACGGCATGGCGGAGGCGCGCCAGCTGATGCCGCGGCTCGAAACGGCGGCCGACCCTTACGGCTGCCTCGCGGGCGCGGACGCGATGGTGATCCTCACGGAATGGGACCAGTTCCGCGCTCTCGACCTCGACCGGGTCAAGGCGGCGCTCCGCACGCCGGTGGTGGTCGACCTGCGCAACATCTACAAGCCCGCCGACATGGCCGAGAAGGGCTTCACCTATGTCAGCGTCGGGCGCGGGTGATCGGCGAGCGCTTTGCGCACGTTCTATTCGGAAAACCGGTTCCCACCCCGGATCGAGTCCGGGGCAGGCTTTTTCCTGAGAATGCTCTAGCCGCGGCCGTAGACGTCGTCGAGACGGACGATGTCGTCGTCGCCGAGATAGCTGCCGACCTGCACCTCGACCAGCTCGAGCGGAATCTTGCCGGGATTGGCGAGCCGATGAATGCTGCCGATCGGGATGTAGATCGACTCGTTTTCGTGCACGATGCGCACGTCGCCTCCGAGCGTGACCTCGGCCGTTCCCGTCACCACCACCCAATGCTCCGATCGATGAAAATGCTTTTGCAGCGAGAGCATGCTGCCCGGCTTCACGACGATGCGTTTGACCTTGTAGCGGGCGGCACTGTCGACGTCCTGGTAATAGCCCCAGGGGCGATAGATGCGGCGGTGCTCCACCGCGGCGCGGTAATTGCGCACCTTGAGCTCGTCGACCAGGGCCTTGACCTCTTCCGCCTTGTCGCGCGCGGCGACCAGCACGGCGTCCGCGGTCGACACCACGATCACATCCTCGAGCCCGATCACGGTGGTCAGCACCGATTCCTCCGAATGCACGAGGCTGTTGCGGCTCTCCAGCACGACCACCGGGCCCTCGGTGGCGTTGCCGGCGGCGTCGTGATCGAGCACCTCCCAGACCGAGCTCCAGCTGCCGACGTCGGACCAGCCGATGTCGACCGGCACCACCGCCGCGAGCTTGGTGCGCTCCATGACCGCATAGTCGATCGACTTCGAGGGCGCCCGCGCGAAGGCCTCCGGGGCAAGGCGCAGGAAATCGAGGTCGCGCGTCACCCCGGCGACCGCGGCCTTGACGGCCTCGGCCATCGCCGGCTCGAGGCGCTCGATCTCGGCGAGCATGGTCGCGGCGTGAAACAGGAAATTGCCGCTGTTCCAGAGATAACGCTCGGCTACGTACTTCGCGGCGGTCTTCGCGTCCGGCTTCTCGACGAAGGCCTCGACCGCGCGCACCGACGCGCCGTTGAGCGCCGCGCCCGGGCGGATATAGCCGTAATTCGTGACCGGGCGAGTGGGCTCGATGCCGAAGGTGACGATCCGGCCTTCAGCGGCCGCTGCCGCCGCGCTGCGGCAGGCGGCGCGGAAGGCGTCGGGCTTGCGGATCACGTGGTCGGCCGCCAGCACCAATACCAGGGCGTCGCGCTCGCGCTCGGCCGCGAGCACGGCAGCGACCGTGACCGCAGGGCCGGAATCGCGGCGCATCGGCTCGAGCACGATGTCGGCCTCGATGCCGCTCTCGCGCAATTGCTCGGCCACCACGAAGCGAAAGTCGGCTTTGGTGATCACGATCGGGCGCCCGAACAGCTCGCGATCGGAGACCCGCGCCAGCACCTGCTGGAAGGTCGATGCCGGTCCGACCAGCGAGACGAATTGCTTCGGCATGCTCTCGCGCGAGACCGGCCACAGGCGCGTGCCGGCGCCGCCGCACATGATCACCGGAACGATCTGAGCCGCCATGGCGAGCCCTCGACGATGCGCCAGTTCAAGCCGCCCCGGCAACAAAGGTCAAGCCAGGGGAGGGCGCCGCAGGCTTTCGTCCGACCGCGACGCGATCGATCGGGCATTCGAGTCCGTTTGCGCTCCCGCCGCGAGTCGCGCTTGGATCTTCACACGGACCGCCAAGTCCGACAAGATCGCCCGCGGCGGAGCGGACCGCGGGTGCGCCGGCAGTCGAATGCGCCGGCGCCCCGAGCCGCTGAACCTGCGTGAGGCGGCACCCGATGCTCCAAATCGCCCGGCCTGCACCCGCCCGTCGCGGGACGGCGGAGCCCCCCGCTGTCGAGGGGGCCTCGACCGTCGTCACCATCCAGTATTTGCGCGCGATCGCGGCAAGCCTCGTGGTTTGCCACCATGCCTTCGCGCCGCCCGCGGTCAATTCCTACTATCGGCATTCGTTCGGCGAGTTCGGCGTCGACCTGTTTTTCGTCATTTCCGGGTACATCATGTGGACGACGACGGTGCGCGGACGGCGGGGGCCGGTCCCGTTCTGGGCCGCGCGCATCGTCCGCATCGTGCCGCTCTACTGGGTATACACGACGCTGTTCCTGCTGGTGGCCGTTTTCGCCCCACAGGCGCTGTTCACCGAAGCCGGGCTCGATGCGGCCTTCGTGCTCAAGTCCTATCTGTTCGTGCCGGCGGTCCATCCGTCCTACGGCGGCATCGCCCCCTTCTACACGCTCGGCTGGACGCTCAATTACGAGATGTTCTTCTATCTGGTGCTCGGGCTTTCCCTGTTGCTGGTGAGGCCGGCCCTCCGCTTTGGGCTGTTCGCCGGGCTGTTTGTGCTGTTGGTGCTGACGGGTTGGATGGCCACTCCACGGGGAGCGATCCTGTCGACCTACACCAATCCGATCTTGCTCGAGTTCCTGGCGGGCGTGGCGCTCGCCGCTCTTGCACCGTGGCTCACCCGCTCCGCCGCGAGCCTGGGGCTCGCCGCCTTGCTGATGGCTACGGCCTGGCTGGTATTCGTCGTGCTGAGCGAGGCGCCGCCCAGTCGGATCATCGCCTTCGGGATTCCCGCGGCGGTCATTGTCGCCGGCGCCTTGATATTGGAGCCGGTCGCTCGCCTGCGAACGAGCCGGATCGCGCTGCTGTTGGGCGATGCCTCGTACTCGATCTATCTCGCGCATCCGTTCGCGCAGCGTGTGTGGTTGCTCACCATCGGCCTTTTCGTCCCGGACCTCGGCGCGCCCGTCGTCGCCGCTCTTTACGTGAGCAGCGCGCTGCTGATCGGGATTCTGGGCGGGGTCGCTTCCTATCTCCTGCTCGAGCGGCCCTTGCTCGCAGCGGGTCACCGTCTGATCGGGCGAAGCTCGCTCAGCCGCCGAACCATGGCGATGGAATCCGCCCCCTAGAGCGCATTCAGTTTTCGACGGAACCTGAATGCGCTCCAGTCTTTTGCGTGGTCGCATTTTCGGACGGAAAACCGGTTCCCACCCCGGATCGAGGTCCGGGGCAGGCTTTTTCCTGAAAATGCTCTAGCGATCTGCCTGCAACAGGGATCGATAGAGGGCGACGATATCGCGGCCGACGCGCTTGCTCGAGAATTCCCGCTCGACCAGCGCTCGGCCCGCCCGCGCGAACGCAAGGCGAAGCTCGGGATCGCCGGCGAGCCGGTCGATGGCGTCGGCGAGGGCATCGGCGTCGCCGCGCGGAACCAACAAGGCATTGATGCCGTGGCGACCGATGTCGCGGCAGCCCGGCGTATCGGTGGTGACGATCGGTCGCCCGACGGCCGCGGCCTCCAACAGGCTCAACGGCACGCCCTCGCCGCCGTGCGAAGGAAGCGCCGCGATATGGGCGCCGGCCCAGACCTCTCTGATGTCCTCGACGAACCCCAAATAGTCCAGGTCGGGCTGCTTCAGCCATCCCGCAATTTCGCGCGACGTGATCGACCCGGGATTGGCCGGATCGGGCTCGCCGGCGATCAACAACCTGATCTTGCGGCCGCGACCGGCGAGGATCCCGTGGGCGGCGACGAGCGTGCGTATGCCCTTGGCCTCGATCAGCCGCGCGGCGAAGGCCACGGTGATGGTGCCGCCGGGTTCGGGCAACGGCGTCATGGCATCGATATCGACGCCCGATCCCGGAATGAGCGCAATGCGATCGGACGCGATCCCGAGGCGCTCGATCGCGCGTTGATCGTCGAGGTTCTGCACCAGCACTCGCGATCGACCGCGGCCGAGCAGGGCGCGCAAGAGCGCCGTCACCGCCGGACGAATCGTCCGCGCCTTGCGGGAACGGCCGGCGAGCACGCTGCCGAGGCCGGTCAGGGCATTGAGGCGTGCGACTGCAAGGCCGGTCGCCGCCAGCGATCCGACCACCGTCGCGGGCAGCGCGACATGATGGACGAGATCGGGCTCGATCCGGCGGTAGAGCTTGCGGACCTCGCGCACGACCCGAGCGAAATTGCGCGGATCGAGGCTGCCGCGGCGCCAGGAAATCGGATGCGGGTGAAATCCTTCCGCCTCGATCGCCGCGCCATGCCGATCGATGCGGGTCGCGACATGCACGTCGAAACCCGCGTCGCGCGCGGCACGCGCCATCGGCAGGCGATGGGACATGAAGTACCAATCCTCGGTCACCAGAAAGATCAGGCGAGGCGGCGCGCCGCCCGGCCGCGTCGCAATGGAGGCATTCGCAATGCCGGGAACGGCAGCCGACAGCTCCGATACCGCGCCGACGATGTGATAGAGCTGCGTTGAACGCGCCGGCTCGACCACGAAGCTGTCGCCGGCGGCCAGCTGGTCGTACCATATGCCTCGCGTCGGGGTGGACAGGAACCGCCGCAGTGCCTTGATCGCGGCGACAACCTGCTCGTCGGGGCGGCAGTCGGCGAGATAGGCCCGGACGCGTTCGGCCTGCGCCCATAGCCGCGCCACCGGGTCGTGAACGGTCCCATCGACCAGCACGGCATTGATCACCACGCCGTGGCGAGGATCGTGCCCGCAAGCATCGGCGAACGCAACCAGTCGGGACACCGCCTCGGGCCGCTCTCGGCCGGTGAGCTTCGCCCAGCGATCGAGCAAGAACGCCCATTCGTAGTGGTGGCCGGGCTCGCAGATGCGCCCCTCGACGCCTGGCATCGGCGACCAGTCGGCGTCGAAGAACTCGCGCAACGCACCCGAGGCCGGATCGATGAATTTCTGCAGGCAGAGCAGGGCGATTCCGTCCGCCATCCGGCGCCAGGCCGGATTGTCGTCGATCGCGATCCAGGCGAGCGCGGCCTCGAGGAGGTGCATGTGCGGGTTCGCGCATTGCGGCAGGCGGCCATCCTCCCGAAAACCGCCGAGCGGATGGGCGTTCGCTCGCTCGAGCGTCGTGCGCAGCGCCACGGCGCGGCCGCGCCAGCCGGCCGCTTCGCCGAACGCACGCTGACCGCTCGCATAGGCGAGCAGGGCGAAGGCCTGGTTGTAGAGATCGAAGCTCGGATCGCCGATCCCGCCGTCGAGCTCGACGACGGACGCGATCGTCGCGTCGGCGGCGACGAAATGCCGAAGAAAATAATCGAGCGCGTGCTGCGCCGCCTCGCGCCAGGGCCCGTTCCAGCCGAGCCGGCCGGCCTCGCAGTACGCGAACGCCATGCGCGCGATCGAGCGCGCGCGGCGCGGCCGCGGCATCGGGCGGCCGTCGAGGTCGATCGCCTCGTGGAACCCGCCATGAACGCGGTCCGCGCCCACGTCCCACCACAGCGGAAGCGCGTCCATGAACAGCCAGCGCCGAAGCGCCGTCGCTTCGCTCACGACGTCGCGCGCCTGCTCGGTCGCCGAAGCGCCGCGGCAAAGGTTGGTCCGCGTCGGAAGATCATGCGGAAGCGCCGGGTTCATCATGCTCTGGTTACCGGAAGGGGCGCGTTGCGAGAAGGCGCTTCTCGCGGGAAAGCGCTTGCATTTTCCGCTTTATACTGCACCAAACATGGTCGGCCGAGCGCAAACGGCGGCACGGCGCGTGGACGACGATATCGCCTGGAAGGAAGGCACCTTGCGCGAGCCTGTTCTCGTCACCGGCGCGGCCGGGTTCATCGGCATGCATGTCGCGCGACGGCTGTTGGTGGATGGGCGCGACGTGGTGGGAGTGGACAACCTCAACGCCTACTACGATCCGCGCCTCAAAGCCGCCCGCATCTCCGAGCTCGAAGCCTTCGCCAATTTCCGATTCGAGAAGGCGGATATCGCCGACCGCAAGGCGATCTCGGAATTGTTCGCGGCCCACCGCTTTCCCCACGTCGTGCACCTCGCCGCGCAAGCCGGCGTGCGCCATTCCCTGATCGATCCCCATGCCTATGCCGATGCCAATCTCACGGGCTTCCTCAACGTGCTCGAGGGCTGCCGGCATACGCAATGCCGGCATTTGGTTTACGCCTCGTCGTCCTCGGTCTACGGCGCCAATACCCGCGTGCCGTTTCGCGCTTCCGACAATGTCGATCATCCCCTGAGCCTCTACGGCGCGACCAAGAAAGCGAACGAGCTGATGGCGCATGCGTATGCGCATCTGTTCGCGCTGCCGGCGACCGGATTGCGGTTCTTCACCGTCTACGGACCGTGGGGACGGCCGGACATGGCGATGTGGCTGTTCGCCGACGCGATCATCGCCGGGCGGCCGATCAAGCTGTTCAACGAGGGCCGGATGCGGCGGGACTTCACCTATATCGACGACGCGGTCGAGGCGGTGGTGCGGCTGGTGCCGCGGCCGCCGGCGCCCGATCCGGCCTGGTCCGGGGAGGCGCCGGACCCAGCCACGAGCCGGGCGCCCTGGCACGTCTACAACATCGGCAACAGCCAGCCGGTCGAGGTGAGCGAGGTCGTGCGACTGATCGAGGCGGCCATCGGCAAGCCGGCGGCGCGGAAACTCTGGCCGATGCAGCCGGGCGACGTGCCGGAAACCTGCGCCGACGTCGCCGATCTCGAGCGCGCCGTCGGATTTCGTCCCAAAACACCGATCGGGGAGGGGATCGGCCGCTTCATCGATTGGTTCGTGCGGTTTCACCGAAAATGATGATTCAGAACCGTTTGAAATGACCCTGCCGGAGTTGTAACTCTTTGATTTAAAACGTGTCCGGCGACCAGAACGAAGTCGTCGCCACGAGCCTTCGGGCGTGCTAGGACGGGTCGGTTCACGGGCCCGAGAGGGGGGTTCATCGATCATGGTGCAATCCGCGAGAGACGACGCGGACCGGCTGTTGCGCGTTGGTGTGGTGGGCGTTGGCGTCATGGGGAGCAATCATGCGCGCGTCTTCGCCGACCTTCCCGGCGTGAAGCTCGTCGGCGTCGCGGATCCTGACGACAGGCAACGTGAATTCGTTTGCGACGCGCTCGGCTGCGCCGCCTTCACCGAGGTCGAGGCGCTGCTGGCGCAGGGCGTCGACGCCGTCACCATCGCAGCCCCGACCCATCTGCACCGCGAGCTGGCGCTCGCCTGCATCCGCCGCGGCGTGCATGTGCTGGTCGAGAAACCGATCGCGCCGTCGGTGGAAGAGGGCCGTGCGATCATCGCCGCGGCGCGCCGGGCCGGCGTCGCCCTGATGGTCGGTCATGTCGAGCGCTTCAATCCGACGGTCGAGGCGATCAAGGACGCGATCCGCGATGAGGATATCCTGTCGATCGCCATCACCCGCGTCGGTCCGTTCCCCCCACGCATGTCGAACGTCGGCGTGGTCATCGACCTGGCGGTGCACGACATCGATCTCATCCGCTGGTTCACGGAATCCGAGATCGCCGAGGTGCAGCCGCAGCTGTCGAGCGCGGTGGCCGAGCGCGAGGACATCGCGCTGCTGCAGTTCCGCACCGCTTCGGGCGTGCTCGCCCACATCAACACGAATTGGCTCACGCCGTTCAAGGCGCGCAACGTCACCATCGCGACCCGGAACAAATACATCATGGGCGACCTGCTGACGCGCCAGGTCACCGAATGCTTCGGCTTCCAGCCGGACGGCAGCTATTCGATGCGGCATCTCTCGGTCGGTCACGCCGAGCCGTTGCGCGCGGAATTGCAGGCCTTCGTCTCGGCCATCCGCGACGGCAAGGAGCCCGCGGTGACCGGCGAGGAGGGCGTGGCGAGCCTCGAGATCGCGATCCGCTGCCTCGAGAGTCGCGCGATGCCGAGCGAGGCCCGCCGCCGGGCGGGACCGCGGCGGCTCACCGGCTGACGCGGACCCTTTCGCCGCCGCCTCGACCTCGTGACCACGATGAATCAGCGCGCCCGCCTCGATCCTGCGCCCATCCCGTTCATCGACGTTGCCGCGCAGCGTCGGCGTCTCGGGCGGACGATCGACGATGCGATCGCGCGTGTTCTCGGTCACTGCCAGTTCATTCTGGGTCCGGAGGTCCGCGCGCTCGAGGCCGAGCTCGCCGCGTTCTGCGGCGCGCGCCACGCCGTGAGCTGCGCCAGCGGCACCGATGCCCTGGTCATGGTGCTGATGGCCAAGGGGATCGGGCCGGGCGACGCCGTGGTATGCCCGAGCTTCACCTTCACCGCGACCGCGGAAGTGGCGGTGCTGGTCGGCGCAACGCCGGTGTTCGCAGACGTCGAGGAAGCGAGCTTCAACCTCGATCCCGAAAGTATGCGCAGGGCATGCGCGACCGCCCGCGAGCTCGGGCTTCGTCCCAAGGCGGTAATCCCGGTCGACCTGTTCGGACAGCCCGCCGACTACGACCGCATCCTGCCGGTTGCCGAGGCGGAAGGCCTGTTCGTGCTCGACGATGCCGCCCAGGCCTTCGGCGCGACCTACAAGAACCGCCGCCTCGGCGCGCTCGCGCCGGCAACGGCGACCAGCTTCTTTCCCGCGAAACCGCTCGGCTGCTACGGCGACGGCGGAGCCGTCCTCACCGACGACGACGAGCTCGCGCAAACCATGCGCAGCATCCGGGTGCACGGCGAAGGCCGCGACAAGTACGACTGCGTGCGCATCGGCCTCAACGGGCGGCTCGATACGATCCAGGCCGCGGTTTTAATCGAGAAGCTGAAGATCTTCCCCGAGGAGATGGTCGCGCGCGAGCGCATTGCGCGCCGCTACGCCGCCGGCCTCGCCGACGTCGCGGCCGTCCCGAGGCTTGCTCCGGGCTCGACCTCGGTGTGGGCGCAGTATACGCTCCGCCTCAAGCCCGGTCGGCGCGACAGGCTCGCGGTTGCGCTCAAGAGCCAAGGCATCCCGACCGCGATCTACTATCCGATGCCGCTGCATCGCCAGCAATGCTACCAGCATTTCCCGATCGCCGAGGGCGGTGCGCCGGTGGGCGAACGGCTCGCCGAGGAGGTGATCAGCCTCCCCATGCACGCCTATCTCGACGAGGCGACCCAGGACCGGATCATCGCCGCGGTGCGCCGCGCGCTGGGCGGTTGAAGGCTTTCGGAACGCCCTCTGCTCCTCGTCATCCGCGAGACACGCCCGCGCGGGGAGCGGATGGCCCGGCTTGCTCGGCGCAACGCGGTGTTTTTCCACGACGCGAGGCGCACCGGATGCCCGCTTTCGCAGGCATGACGATTCCTCAAACGGGCGGGCTCGCGAAGTGATCGGACGCATCTTCACCGTCGGCGGCTTGACGTTGCTGTCGCGCCTTACCGGCTTCGCGCGCGACATCATGCTGGCCGCCGTGCTCGGCGCCGGGCCGATCGCGGATGCGTTCTTCGTCGCCTTGCGGCTGCCCAACCATTTCCGCGCGATCTTCGCCGAAGGAGCCTTCAACGCCGCCTTCGTGCCGGCCTATGCGCGCATTCGCAAGCAGGGCGGCGTCGATCCGGCGAGGCTCTTTGCCGACCGCGTGTTCACGCTGCTGTTCGCGAGCCAGCTCGCGCTGCTTGCGCTTGCCCTCGTCTTCACGCCGGCGGTGATCTCGCTGCTGGCGCCGGGCTTCGCCGGCGACCCCGCCCGTTTCGCGCTGGCGGTCGAGCTCACGCGCATCACCTTTCCCTATCTTCTGCTGGTTTCACTGGTCACGCTCTACGGCGGCATCCTCAACGCGCTCGCGCGTTTCGCGGCCGCCGCGGCGGCGCCGATTCTGCTCAATCTGTCGATGATGGCGACGCTCGCCGTCGCGGTCGCCTTTCCGACGCCGGGTCATGCCGCCGCCTGGGGCGTGTTCATCGCCGGCCTGCTCGAAGTGCTGTTGGTCGGCGGCGACGCGTTGCGCAATCGCGTGATGACGGTCTTCCGGCGGCCCCGATGGGACGAGGACGTCAAGCGTTTCTTCAAAGCGCTCGTCCCCGCAACCATCGGCTCGGCCGGCGTGCAGATCGCGCTGTTCGCCGATACCATCATCGCAAGCTTCCTGTCCGCCGGCGCGCTGTCGGCGCTTTACTACGCCGACCGGCTCAACCAGCTGCCGATCGGCGTGATCGGCATCGCCGTCGGCACCGTGCTGCTGCCGGAAATGGCGGGCCGGATCGCGGCCGGCGACGAAGCGGGCGCGCGGCACGCGCAGAATCGAGCGATCGAGCTTACGCTGCTCCTGTCGATTCCTTGCGTGGTCGCGTTCCTGGCGATCCCCGACCTCATCATGCGGGCCTTGTTCGTGCGCGGCGCCTTCACCGCCGCCGACGCGACGGCCGCGGGGCGGACCTTGGCCGCGTACGCGCTCGGCCTGCTGCCGTTCGTGCTGATCCGCAGTGTGACCGCGACGTTCCTCGCCCGCGGCGACACCGCGACCCCGGTCAAGGCGTCGCTGATCGCGGTGGCGGTCAACGTGGCCTGCAAGATCGCGTTGATGGGATCGCTGGCACAGGTGGGGCTGGCGCTCGCGACCTCGATCGGCGCCTGGCTCAATCTCGTTTTGGTCGCATGGTTCGCGGCGCGTCGCGGTCACCTCGCGCTCGATCCCGGCGTGCGCGGCGCGGCGGCGAAGCTTGCCGCTTGCGGGATCGCGCTCGCGGCCGTGCTCTGGCTGGCGCCCGCACCGATAGCCGGATTATTCGCCGGCTGGACCTCGCTGCGCGACGAAAGCACGCTCGCGCTGCTCGCCGCGATCGGCAGCGTCGTCTATCTCGGGGGCGTTTTTGCCTTGTTCGGCCGGCAATGGCTGGCGGCGCTGCGGGCGCGCCGAGCCGCGAACGCGCCGCCTCCGGAGCCGCCGCCGCTCGAATGATCAGCCGCGATGCGTCCGCTCGCCCGGCACCAGCGCGAGCACGCGCCGGCTGCCGTTGTGCAAGATCTCGATCTCGACGCTGCGGCCGATCTTGTCGCCGGCGAGGAGGCGAATGAGATCGTCGGCGCCGGTGACGGCAGCGCCGTCGAGCGCCAGCATGATGTCGCCGGCGGCGAGGCCGGCACGGTCGGCGGGGCTGCCGGGCTCGACCGACGCGATCATTACCGCGCTTTCCTGCGCGAGGCCGGCCGCGTGGCGGCGGCGGCGCGAAAGCGTGAATTGCTGGGCGGCGACGCCGATATAGGCCCGCCGCACGCGGCCGTGCCGCACCAGCTCGCCGAGCACGAAATTCGCGGTGTTGGCCGCGACCGCGAAGCAGATGCCTTGCGCGCCCACGATGACGGCGGTGTTGATGCCGATCACCTCGCCGCGCGAGGAGACGAGCGGGCCGCCGGAATTACCGGGATTAAGCGCGGCGTCGGTCTGGATCACGTCGTCGATGAGCCGGCCGGAGCGCGCGCGCAACGACCGGCCGAGCGCGGAGACCACGCCGGTGGTCACCGTCGATTCGAAGCCGAGCGGATTGCCGATCGCGATCACGAGCTGGCCGCGCTTGAGCAGCTTGGAATTGCCGAGCGCCGCGGCGGGCAGCGTCACCGGCGCATCGATTCGTACCAGGGCGAGGTCGGTGTCCGGATCGTCGCCGACTACGCGCGCGGCCAATCTGCGTCCGTCGATCGTGGTGACGTCGACGCGCGCGGCGCCGCCGACCACGTGGCTATTGGTGAGCACGAGCCCGTCCGGGGCCAGGATCACGCCGGAGCCGGTGCCGCCATGCCGGCGCTCGCCGCCCGCCGTCACGTCGAGCCGCGCCACGGTCGGGCCGACGCGGTCCACCACGTCGATCACGGCACGGGAATAGGCGTCGAGCAGCGCCTGGTCCTCGGGTGGGATCGGCGGCGGAGCGGCGATATCGGACGTGGGTCGGTCGAGCATGGGCAGGTGCCGGGGCGCGCGCGGTGACGCCTGCGTCACCATGCGCAAGGGATTGATGGACTTGAGGTTCGTTCACAGATATGGGGTGCGCTTCGCCGGCTCGAAAGGGCCCCGCCGCCGTTCAACAGGATGCGGCCCGATCAGCGAGGACCGACCCCGCCGCGATATTGCCGACTTCCTCATGATCTTGTCCCGCAACGCCATGCCGAAACCCGTCCAAGCCGCGGCCGCCATCCTGCTCGCCCTTGCCCCCGTCCTGGCAGGCTGCGGCGAGGGGCAAAGACAGCAGGCGGCGGCGCCGCCGCCGAAGGTGACGGTGGCCAAGCCGGTCAAGCGCATCATCGTCGACCAGGACGAATATGTCGGCCGTTTCGTGCCGGTGCACGTGGTCGACATGCGTGCGCGCGTTTCGGGCTACCTGGAGAAGGTCCATTTCCAGGACGGCCAGATCGTGAAACAGGGCGATCTCCTGTTCACGATCGACAGGCGACCATTCCAAAACACGCTCGACCAGGCCCGCGCCAACCTGGAAACCGCCCGGTCCAACGTCGTCTTCACCCAGTCCGACCTTGCGCGCGGGCAGCAGCTGCTGCGCGAGCGCACCATCAGCGAGCAGGTGTTCGAGCAGCGCGCGCAGGCGTCTCGCAATGCCCAGTCCGCGGTCGCCGCCAGCGAGGCGATGGTGCGCCAAGCCGAGCTCGACGTGGAATTCACCGAGCTTCGTGCTCCGATCGCCGGGCAGATCGGCGACCGTCGTGCAACGCCCGGCAACCTGGTGGTCGGCGGCGCCACCGCCGGCGGCAACACTACGCTGCTCGCCACCATCGTCTCGATCGATCCGATCAGATTCGAATTCACGTTCGATGAAGCCTCGCTGCTGCGCTACGCGCGGCTGGCGCGGGACGGCGGCACCGAAGTGACCGGTCGGGGAAATACCGCCGTCCGGTTGAAGCTCATCGACGAGCCTGACTTCTCCCATGTCGGCCGGATGGATTTCGTCGACAACGTGATCGACCACGCCACCGGCACCATTCGTGGACGGGCGGAATTCGCCAATGCCGACGGCCTGTTCACGCCCGGCATGTTCGCGCGCGTGCAGGTCCCCGGCTCGGCGCCGTACGAGGCGCTGCTGCTGCCCGACGCCGCCGTCGGTACCGAGCAGGCGCGCAAATTCGTCCTCGTGGTCAACGCCGACGACGTCGTGACGCAGAAATACGTGACGCTCGGCGACATGGTCGACGGCCTGCGGGTGATCAAAACGGGGCTCTCCGGGGACGACCGCGTCATCGTCAATGGGCTGATGCAGGCACGCCCGGGCGGCAAGGTCGCCCCGCAGGAAGAGGGCGTGCCGCAAGCCAGCGCCCCGCAGACCAAGACCGACTGATTGGCCGGCGCGATGGCCAGCATCGATCGGCCCCACCACGAGGAGCATCGGCGGGAGGCTTCTCGAAGCATGGAGTGGCTTGCGTCATTCGGGGTAGGCGCAGTGCGACCGAGGTTGCGCGCCCCGCGCAGGCTTGCTTGCGCACGCGGTGCGGGCGGCGGCTAGGGCTCGTTCGATGCGCATCTCGCATTTCTTCATCGATCGCCCGATCTTCGCCGCCGTGGTCTCGATCGTATTCGTGATCCTCGGCGGCGTCGCCTATTTTCGCCTGCCGGTCGCCCAATATCCCGAGATCGCGCCGCCGATCATCAACATCACCGGACAATATCCCGGCGCCAGCGCGGAGGTCGTCGCCGCGACCGTGGTTGCGCCGATCGAGGAGCAGATCAACGGCGTCGAGAACATGCTCTATGTCGGCTCGAACTCGACCGCGGACGGCCGGTTCACCATCTCGGTGACCTTCGATCTCGGCACCAACCTCGACATCGCGCAGGTGCAGGTCCAGAATCGCGTCGGCATCGCACAGCCGCGCCTGCCCGCCGACGTGCGCAATATCGGCGTCACCGTCACCAAGAGCTCGCCCGACCTGATGATGGTCGTGCACCTCTTTTCGCCGGACAAATCGCGCGACACGCTCTTCATCTCCAATTACGCGACGCTCGAGATCAAGGACGCGCTCACCCGCGTCGACGGCGTCGGCTCGATCACCGTGTTCGGCAGTCGCGATTATTCGATGCGCATCTGGCTCGACCCGCACCGTCTGCAGTCGCTCGGGCTGACCGCGGGCGACGTGACGCTGGCGCTGCAGGGACAGAACGTGCAGGTGGCGGGCGGCGTGCTCGATCAGCCGCCGATCGCTCGGCCGGGCGCGTTCCAGATCGCCGTGAAGACGCTCGGGCGCCTCGCCGATCCCAGCGAATTCGCCAATATCATCGTCAAGCAGACGCCGAGCGCGGTGGTGCGTCTCAGGGACGTCGCCAAGGCGGAGCTGGCGGCGCTCGATTATTCGTCGAACTCGTATCTCAATGTCGAGCCCGCCGTCGCGCTGGCGGTGTTCCAGCGTCCCGGCTCGAACGCGCTGTCGACCGCGCAGACGATCCGCGCGACCATGCAGCAGCTTTCCCGGCGCTTCCCGCCCGGGATCCAATACACCATCATCTACGACCCGACCCAGTTCATCCGGCAATCGGTCGACGAGGTCGAGAAGACGATCGGCGAAGCGATCCTGCTGGTCGTGCTGGTCGTCGTCCTGTTCCTGCAGACGTGGCGGGCGGCGATCATCCCGCTGATCGCCATCCCGGTCTCGCTGATCGGCACCTTCTTCTTCATGGCGCTGTTCGGCTTCACGCTCAATAATCTGTCGCTGTTCGGGCTGGTGCTCGCGGTCGGCATCGTGGTCGACGACGCCATCGTCGTGGTGGAGAACGTCGAGCGCAACATTGCCGGCGGTTTGTCGCCGCGCGCCGCCGCCATCAAGAGCATGGACGAGGTCGGCGCAGCGTTGATCGCGATCGCGCTCGTGCTCTGCGCGGTGTTCGTGCCGGCCGGCTTCATCACCGGAATCTCCGGCCAGTTCTACCGGCAATTCGCGCTCACCATCGCCGGCGCGACGATCATTTCGCTGCTGGTGTCGCTCACGCTTTCGCCGGCGCTTTGCGCGCTGCTGCTCGCGCCGCACGCGCACCGCCCGCCGCGCCTGTGGGAGCGTCCGCTGCGGGGCTTGTTCGGCGTCTTCAACCGCTGCTTCGATGCGCTCGCGCGCGGCTACGGCTGGCTGTCGACGCGGGTGGTGCGTTTTGCCGCGCTCGTGCTCGCGGTCTATGCCGGCATTCTCGTCTTCGGCCTCAACGAATTCCGCAAGACCCCGGTGGGGTTCATCCCGGCGCTCGACCGCGGCTACCTGATCATCGTCATCCAGCTTCCTGCCGGCGCCTCCCTCTCCCGCACCGACGAGGTCAATCGGCGCGCCGTCGAGACCGCGCTCAACGTGCCGGGGGTGGCGTCCGCGGTCAACGTCGTCGGCTTCTCCGGGGCGACCTTCACGGTCGCCCCCAACGCCGGCGCGATCTTCGCCGTGCTCGCGCCGTTCGACGAGCGCGCCAAGGACCCGCGCAAGTCGGCGGGCGCCATCACCGGCGAATTGTTCCGGCGGCTGTCCGCGATCCAGGAGGCGTCGATCTTCGTGGTGCCGCCGCCGCCGGTGCAGGGCATCGGCAATGCCGGCGGCTTTCGCATGATGGTCGAGGACCGCGCCGGGCGCGGGCCGGAAGCGCTGCAGGCCGCGGTCGGCGCGATGATGGCGCGGGCCGCGCAGATGCCGGAGGTGACCCAGGTATTTTCCCTGTTCGAGACCTCGACGCCGCAGCTCTACCTCGACATCGACCGCACCAAGGCGCAGATGCTGGGGGTGAGCATACCCGACGTATTCGCCGCGCTGCAGATCTACATCGGGTCGTCCTACGTCAACGATTTCAACCTGTTCGGGCGCACCTTCCGTGTGACCGCGCAGGCCGACAGCCCGTACCGCATCGACGCCAAGGACGTGCTCGGCATCCGCGTGCGCAATTCGAGCGGCGGCATCGTGCCGCTCGGTTCCTTTACCACCGTGCGGGACACCGCCGGCCCCTATCGCGTCCCGCGCTACAATCTCTATCCGGCGGCCGAGCTCGACGGCGCGGCGGCGCCCGGCTACTCGCAGAGCCAGGCGATCGCGGCCATGGAAAAGCTCGCGAACGAAGTTCTGCCCGAAGGTTTCGGGTACGAGTGGACGACGCTCGCGTTCCAGCAGCTGCGCGCCGGCAGCACCGCCATGTTCGCTTTCGTGCTGGCGGTGGTGTTCGTATTCCTGGTGCTGGCGGCACAGTTCGAGAGCCTCACCCTGCCACTGGCGGTGATTCTGATCGTGCCGATGTGCCTGGTCGCCTCGATCGTCGGCGTGGTGCTGCGCGGGCAGGACAACAACATTCTCACCCAGGTCGGTTTCGTGGTCCTCATCGGGCTCGCCGCGAAGAATGCCATTCTCATCATCGAATTCGCCAAGCAGCTCGAAGACCGCGGTCGCGACCGCTGGGCGGCGGCTGTGGAGGCGGCGCGCCTGCGGCTGCGCCCGATCCTGATGACCTCGTTTGCGTTCGTCTTCGGCGTGATGCCGCTGGTCTGGACGGTGGGGGCGGGCGCCGAGCTGCGCCAGACCCTCGGCACGGCGGTGTTTTCCGGGATGATCGGCGTGACCCTGTTCGGGCTGATCTTCACGCCGGCCTTCTACGTGGTCTGCCGCCGGATCGCGCAATCGACCGGCCGACGCGGGCCGGCGCCGGCGACCCCGCCCGCGCCGGCGGAATAGGCGACCGCATGCCGCCGACCAAATTCGGCTTCGGTCAAGCGGCGAGGCGGAAAGAGGACGCCGCGCTCCTTCGCGGCGCCGGTCGCTACGTGGCCGATCATTCGCCCGACGGCGTGCTCGCCGCCGTGGTTCTGCGCTCGCCGCATGCGCACGCGCGCTTTCGCATCACCGATGTCGCCAAGGCCGCCGCCATGCCAGGCGTCGCGCTGGTGCTCACCGGCGCGGATACCGCCGAGCTCGGCGAGCTTCCGTGCCAGGGCGGCGTCCCCGAAGCCGAACTCGCCGTTCCCCCTTATCCGGTGCTCGCGCGCGACGAGGTCAAGCACGTCGGCGACGCGGTGGCCTTCGTGGTTGCCGAGACCCTCGAGCGCGCGCGGGATGCGGCGGAAGCGATCGCCATCGAGTGGCAGCCGCTGCCGCACGTGATCGGGGCGGCGGCCGCGCTGCAAAGCGACGCGCCGCCGGTATGGCCCGCGATCAAGGCGGCGCGCGGCAATCTCGCGTTCGAGACCACGCTCGGCGACGCCGAGGCTACCCGACGGGCCTTTGCCCGGGCGGCGCGCACGGCGTCACTGACGCTCGTCAACCAGCGGCTGGTGACGAATTATCTCGATACCCGCGGCGTGGTCGCCGAATATGATGCGCGCGCCGACCGTGTCACGCTGACGCTGAGCAGCCAGGGCAGCCACAGCATTCGCGACGTGCTGTGCGCCGACGTGCTGGGCATCGCGCCGGACAAGCTGCGGGTGGTGACGCCCGACGTGGGCGGCGGCTTCGGCACCAAGCTCTTTCCCTACCGCGAATATGCGCTCGCCGCCTTCGCGGCGCGGCGTCTCGATCGTCCGGTCAAGTGGATCGCGGATCGCAGCGAGCATTTTCTCGGCGATGCCCAGGGCCGCGACAACGTCACGACCGCGAAGCTCGCGCTCGACGAGGACGGACGGTTTCTTGCGCTCGATATCGATCTCGTCGCCGACATGGGCGCCTATCTCTCCTGCTACGCGCCGTTCATTCCGTTCATCGGTGCCGGCATGTCGCCCGGCGTCTACGACATTCCCGCCTGTCACGTGCGCGTGCGCGGCGCCTTCACCAATACCGTGCCGGTCGATGCCTATCGCGGCGCCGGCCGCCCGGAAGCGGCCTACGTGATCGAGCGCCTGGTCGACCTCGCCGCCCGCGAGATCGGCACTGCCCCCGACGCGCTGCGGCGGAAGAACTTCATCAAGGTCATGCCGTACACCACCGCGACCGGCAAGACCTACGATTCCGGCGACTTCGCCGGCCACCTCGCGCGGGCGCAGGCGATGTCCGACTGGGACGGCTTCGAACGGCGGCTGGCGCGGTCGCGCAAGGCCGGGCGGCTGCGCGGCATCGGGGTCGCGACCTACGTCGAGGCCTGCGGCAACAACGGCCCCGATACGGCGCGGATTCGGCTCGAGGAGGACGGCGGCGTCACGGTCTTCACCGGGACGCAGTCGACCGGGCAGGGCCACGCCACCGCCTATGCCCAGATCGTCGCCGATGAGCTCGGGCTCGCTCCTGAGCGCGTGCGCGTGATCCAAGGCGACACCGACCTGATCGCGACCGGGACCGGGACCGGCGGCTCGAGCTCGATCCCGTGCGGCGGGGCGTCGCTCGCAGCGGCAACCAGGAAGCTCGCCGCCATGCTCAAGGACGTCGCCGCCGACGCGCTCGAGGCAGCCGCGGGCGATCTCGAAATCGCCGACGGCGCGGTTGGCGTCGCTGGCACCGACCGGGTGATCCCGTTCGCCGATCTCGCCCGCCGCGCCGCGGCGCGGGGGCGCGCGCTCGCGGCCGAGGACGCCTTCGCGCCGGAGGCGGCGACCTACCCCAACGGCACCCATCTCGCCGAGGTCGAGATCGATCCCGACACTGGCGCCGTGCGCATCCTGAGCTACCTGGTCGTGGACGATTTCGGCGCGACGCTCAATCCGCTGTTGCTGGCCGGCCAGGTCCACGGCGGGACGGTGCAAGGCATCGGGCAGGCGCTGATGGAGAACGCGGTTTACGACGTCGGCTCCGGCCAGCTCGTGAGCGCCTCGCTGATGGACTACGCGCTGCCGCGCGCTGCCGACGTCCCCGCGCTTACCTTCGAAACCCGCAACGTGCCCTGTCGGACCAATCCGCTGGGGGTGAAAGGGGCGGGCGAGGCCGGCGCGATCGGGTCCTGCCCGGCGGTCATGAACGCGGTCGCGGACGCGCTGTGGCGGGCCTACCGCATCCGTCACGTCGACATGCCGGCCACGCCGGAGCGCCTTTGGGCCGCAATCGCGGAGGGCAGGCGGGTCCATACCCTTTGACGCGGCTTCACAAAATCGTGATCCTGTGGCGTCCCGGCGGCGTTCGTTCCCGTCCGGAATAACCAAGCCGTTACCGTTGTTTACACGGTTGCCCACCCGGCCGCGCCATCCGTCGCGGAATCGAATCCAAGAGAGGGAGCCCTAAAGATGATCCGTACCATGCTCATCATGGCAGCCGTTTCGGTCGGAGTGACCGTCGCGATTGCCCAGTCCGATCCGCTCTCGCAACGCAAGTCGCTGATGAAGGGGAATCTTCAACATCTGCAGGCCGTCAACAAGATGGTTCGGGGCGAAGAGCCGTTCGACGTCGCAAAGGTCAATGCGGCCTTCACGCATTGGACCGAGACCGCGCAAAAGCTGCCGACCTTGTTCCCCGAGCCTCCGAAATCCGGAGAAGAGTCCCGGGCATTGCCGAAGATTTGGGAGGCCAAGAGCGACTTCGACGCCAAGGCCGCTGCCTTCGGAAAGGCAGTGAGCGACAATAAAGACAAGGCGAAGACGCTCGACGAGCTCAAGGTCGCGTTCCCGCAGGTGAGCAAGGCCTGCGGCGATTGCCATGAGCCCTATCGCAAGCCGGCCCCGGCGGCGGGGCAACCGAAATAAAGCCTCCGTCGATTCCGCCGCCTGCGAGCGTCGACGCCATCGCGCTCCTAGCGCGATGGCGTTGCGTTGCCATGCTGGATAAAGAGCGCGACCGAAGGTGGCGGGTGCATTCCGGGAGCCGCGTTGCATGCGCCGATTAGGGCTCGCCGTCATGGCGGTGGTCGTCATTGGCGCCGCGGCCTTTTGGATGCTGACTATCCCGGCGACAGTTCCCGCGAGCGCGCTCGAACCGCGCACGCCCGATCTCGAAAACGGCAGGACCATCTTCTACGCGGGGGGCTGCGCCGCCTGCCATGCCACGCCCGACCAGGAGGACAGGGCCAGACTCGGCGGCGGGCTGGGCCTGAAGTCGCCGTTCGGCAAGTTTTTCGCCCCGAACATCTCGCCCGACCGCAACGACGGCATCGGCGCCTGGAGCGAGGCGAATTTCGTCACCGCCCTGTGGAAGGGCACGTCACCCGACGGCCGCCACTACTATCCGGTCTTTCCCTACACCTCGTATCAGCGCATGAAGCTCGATGACGTGCGCGATCTGTTCGCCTATCTCAAGACCTTGCCGACGGTTGAGGGCAAGGCGCGCGACCACGATCTACCGATCCCCTTCAGAATTCGCCGCGTGCTCGGCGGCTGGAAGCTTCTGTTCCTCGACGGCATGCCGTTCAAACCCGACCCGTCGAAATCGGCGCACTTGAATCGCGGCGCCTACCTCGTCAATGGTCCGGGCCACTGCGCCGAATGCCACAGCCCGCGCAATCGCCTCGGCGGGATCATCGAAAGGCAGCGCTTTGCCGGTGGTCCCGATCCGGAGGGCAGCGACGGCTGGATTCCGAACATCACCCAGGCCGGGATCGGTGATTACTTGGAGCAGGACATCGCGGGCGTCCTCGAGACCGGCGATTTGCCCAACGGCGATTCCGTCGGCGGGGCGATGCGGGCGGTCGTGCGCAACACATCGAAGCTTTCGGCCGAGGATCGGGCGGCCATCGCGGCTTACGTCAAATCGCTGCCGCCGGTCGAGGGTCCGAAGCCCCCGTGAACGTCTGGATGGCTCCCCACTGACGCGCCGCTCCGGCCGCGCCGCGCTCCCGGGACGCACGCGCGGGAAGCTAGGCCACCTTGCCGAGAATGTTTTTCCACTCCGCCGCCGGGAAGGCGCGCAGCGTCTCGGTGCGCACATTGCCGAGCTTGCCGATGCTCAGCCCCAGGCCGGTCATGGCCACGTCGTCCGGCGCCTCGAAGATGGCGACGAAGTCGTATTGGCCGAGCGTCCAATACGTCTCCTTCAGGGACGCACCGACCTTCTTCGCCATTGCGCTCACGGCCTCGGTGCGCTTTGGACTGTCGCTGATGTTGCGTATGCCCTGTTCGGTGAAGTTTCCCAGCACGATATAGTTCGGCATCGTGAAGTCCTCCCTGATGTCAGCGGGCCTCTCGCCGGAGCACCCCTCTCGCGCGCCTTGCCCGGCTCGGCGGGCCGTGATTCCCTGCCTTTTTCCGACCCTCGTCAAGCCGGCCGGTCGCAAGTCCGGTGGTAACGCGCATGGCTTCCGCCGGCGTCCACGGCGTGGTCAATTCGCGCCCCGTGGCGCGCCTCGGATCGAGCGGCGCAGGCAGGCAATGAACGTTCTCCAGGCGATCTCCCTCAAGGTGATCTCGGCACTGCTGTTCGCGGTGATGTCGGCGCTCGTGCGCTTCCTCGGCGAAAAATATCCGGTCGGCCAGATCGTGTTTTTCCGCTCGAGCTTCGCCATCCTTCCAGTGGTGCTGATCTATGCGTGGCGGAACGAGCTGATGGCCGCCGTGCGCACGGCCCGTCCGGTCGGACATTTCGGGCGCGGCCTGATCAGCATCGGCGGCATGTTCTTCAATTTCTCCGCGCTTGCCCGGCTCCCGATCGTCGACGCTACCGCCATCTCGTTCGCCGCGCCGCTGATCACCGTGGCGATGGCGGCGATCTTCCTGAAGGAGCGAGTGCGCGTCTATCGCTGGTCGGCGGTGACGGTCGGGTTCATCGGCATCCTGGTGATGCTGGCGCCGCACTTCGATCCTTCCGCGCATGTGGGCGATGCCGTGACCGCCCTGGGCGTGGGATTCGCGATCGGCGGGGCGTTCTGCAGTGCCGGCTCGGTCATCCAGACGCGCCGGCTGACCCGGACCGAGACGACCTCCTCGATCGTGTTCTATTTCTCGCTGATCTGCGCGCTCGCGGGGCTCGGCACCTTCCCGTTGAGCTCGCTTGCACCCACCCTGGCTTGGCTCACCCCGACCGGGCCCGAGCTCGCGGCGCTGGTCACGACCGGCTTGTGCGGCGGCCTCGCCCACATCCTGCTCACCGAGAGCTATCGCTTGGCGCCGGCGTCCCTGGTGGCGCCATTCGACTACACCTCGATGGTGTGGGCGTTCCTGCTCGGTTATTTCTTCTTCAACGAATTGCCGACGGTGTTCGTGTTCGTCGGCGCCGCCATCGTCGCCGCCGCCGGGCTGTTCGTGATCTGGCGCGAGCGTCAGCTCGGGCTCAAGCGCGTGCGCGCGGCCGAAGGGCCGCCGATGGGATGACAGATGACGGACGACAGATGACGGAAAGACCGAAGACCGACAGGACAATCGTTATTTTATCGTCCGTTCCGTCGTCTGTCGTCCGATCTCAGAATGCCTTGAAGGTGATGATCGTGTGCGTGTCCTGGATGCCGGGAATGGTTTGCACCTTCTCGTTGACGAAATGGCCGATGTCGGTCTTGTCGTCGACGTAGAACTTCACCAGGAGGTCGTAATCGCCGGCGGTCGAATAGATTTCGGAAGCGATCTCGGCGTCGGCGAGCTTGTTCGCCACCTCGTAGGACTGGCCGAGCCGGCACTTGATCTGGACGAAGAAGGGGACCATGCGCGCCTCCGTGCGGCCCTCGGCGGGACGCGGGTCAACTGAGCAAAATCGCGCCGTATTGACAAGGCGCACCAGGGTCGGTCTCGCGTTGCCGCGGCGGAGGGATGAAAAGGCCGCCCGGAGTTGCTAGGCTCGAGCGAAGCCGACAATACGAAGCCGGCAGCCGGGAGGCGCTCCGTGAAAATCGTTCGCAGGTCGGTGGTGATCTTGCTTGGTCTCATGGCTTCGGCGAATGCGCAAACGCCGTCCGAGCCGGTAGTCCGGCTCGACCCGGCGCTCGATGCGCTGGTGGCGCCGGATGCCAAGCTCGACGGGGTGGCGACCGGATTCGGCTTCACCGAAGGAATCATCTGGGTGCCGCAAGGCAGAAGCGGTTATCTCCTGTTCAGCGACATTCCGGCGAACGTGATCTACCGGATGACGCCGAACGGCACGAGCTCGATCTATCTGGAAAAGAGCGGCTACAACAAGCCGGACATCTGGCGCGTAGGCTTCATCCAGACCAACGGCAAGGACCGCAGCGATCCCGCCTTCGAGGAATTCCCCATGATCGGGTCGAACGGGCTCGCGCTCGACCGCCAGGGGAGATTGATCATCGCGGCCTGGACCGGCCGCTCGATCGATCGCATCGAGAAGAACGGCCGGCGCACCGTGCTCGTCGACGGCTACGAAGGCAAGCGTTTTGGCGGCCCCAACGACGTGGTGGTGAAGCGGGACGGCGCGATCTATTTCACCGATACTTACGGCGGCCTGCGGCTGCGCGAGAAAGATCCGAGGAAGGAGCTTGACTTCAACGGGGTCTATATGTGGAAGGACGGCAAGCTGACCTTGCTGATTAATGACATCCCGAACACCAACGGGCTCGCCTTCTCGCCCGACGAGAAATTTCTCTACGTCAACGGCAGCCGCGACAAATACCTCAAGCGCTACGACGTCAAGCCCGACGGCACGCTCACCAAAGGCGTCATGTTCATCGACATGCGCAACGATCCCGCGCCCGGCATCACCGACGGGCTCAAGGTCGACGTCAAGGGCAATGTCTGGGAGACCGCCCCCGGCGGGGTATGGATCATTTCGCCCGAAGGCAAGCACCTCGGCACGATCCGCACTCCGGAGCTCGCCGCCAACGTCGAATTCGGCGATCCCGACCACAAGACGCTCTACATCGCGGCGCGCACCAGCATCTACAAGATCCGGGTGAACGTGCCGGGCATTCCGTAGCGCCAGTCGTGCGAGGCAAATTCGTCAGCGTGCGTTCATGGCGCATCTGGTTGCTCATCCCCGGAGCTTGTAAGTCACCGCCGATGTTGGCACTTGCTGGGGCGGCGATAAATCCATAGATTTGCCCTGCAATCTCAATGGGGTGTCCGGCGGATGCGCCGCCGGGCTGAGAGGCGGCGAGCCAACCCATCGAACCTGATCCGGATCATGCCGGCGGAGGGAGCTTGAGATGCACGCGCACCAATGCGGTGGCGCAAAACTTCACCGCCAACGTCTTGCTGGCGGTCGGGGCGGTTCCGTCGATGACGGTCGCGCCCGAGGAGATCGCCGAGTTCGTCGCGCGCGCGGATGCGCTCCTCGTCAATCTCGGCACCCTCGACCGCGAGCGCCGCGAGGCCGCCGCCATCGCCGTCGAGGCGGCCGCCGGTCGTCCCTGGCTGCTCGACCCGGTGTTCGTCGACCGCTCGGCCTCGCGCACCGCCTTTGCCAGGGCGCTGGCCGCCAAGGGGCCGCGGGTGGTGCGGCTCAACGGCGCGGAATTCTCGGTCCTGGCCGATGCCGCGCCGACCGATGACGCCCTTAAGCGCTATGCGCTCGATCGGCGCTGCGTCGTGGCGCTCACCGGCGCGACCGACACCGTGACCGAGGGTGCGCGGCTGGCGAAGATCCGGAACGGCGATCCCCTGATGGGGCGGGTCACTGCCATGGGCTGCGCCGGAGCGGCGGTGGTGGCCGCTTGTCTCGCCGTCGAGGGCGATCCCTGGCTCGCGACCGCGGCCGGCCTGTTGGCGTTCGCGGTCGCCGGCGAATGCGCCGTGGCACGCGCGCGCGGGCCGGGGAGCTTCGCGGTCGAGATCGTCGATGCGCTGGCCGCCCTCGACCTTGCGACCTTGCGCGCACGGGCGAGGGTGGGGTGACGACGATGCCGGTTGATCTTCGCCTTTATGCGCTGGTCGATCCCGAACGGGCCGGCGGTCACGATCTCCCCGAGCTGGCGCGGCAGGTCGCGCAAGGCGGCGCCACGCTGGTGCAGCTGCGGGACAAACGCAGCGGCACCCGTGCGATGGTCGAGCGCGCGCGCGCGATCAAGGCCGCGCTCGCGCCGCTCGATGTTCCCCTGCTGATCAACGATCGCGTCGACGTGGCGCTCGCCTGCGGCGCCGACGGCGTGCACGTGGGACAGGACGATATGGCGGCCGAGGATGCCCGTCGGCTGCTCGGGCGTTCCGCGATCATCGGCCTGTCGGTCAAGACGACCGCGCAGGCGGAGGCGGCGCCGGTCGGTCTCATCGACTATGCCGGCATCGGCGGTGTGTTCGCGACCACGTCGAAGGACAATCCCGATCCGCCGATCGGCCCGGCCGGATTGGCGCGCATCGCCGGCGTTTTCCGCCGGCACTCGCCGGGATTCCCCCTGTGCGCGATCGCCGGCATCGACGCCGGTAATGCCGGCGCGGCCGTCGCGGCCGGCGCCGACGGCGTCGCGGTGATTTCGGCGCTCTCGCTCGAGCGCGATCCGCAGGCCGCCGCGCGCGTGTTGCGCGGGGTCGTCGACGCGGCGCTGGCGCGACGAGGACGGGCATGACCCCGATCGCCCTCACCATCGCGGGCTCGGATTCCGGCGGCGGCGCCGGCATCCAGGCCGATCTCAAGACTTTCTCGGCGCTCGGCGTCTATGGCGCCTCGGTGATTACCGCGTTGACCGCGCAGAACACCAAGGGAGTGAGCGCGATCCACGATGCGCCGCCCGAGTTCATCGGCGCGCAGATCGATGCCGTCTTTTCCGACCTCGACGTCGGCGCGGTCAAGATCGGCATGGTCTCGCAACGCGCCGCGATCGAGGCGATCGCGCAAGGGCTTTTGCGCTGGCGGCAGACCAAGGTCGTGCTCGATCCGGTCATGATCGCGGCCTCTGGCGACCGGCTCCTGGCGCCGGACGCGATCGAGGTGCTCAAGCGCGTGCTCATTCCGCGCGCGCTCGTCATTACGCCGAACCTGCCGGAAGCGGCGGCGCTGCTCGATGCGCCGGTCGCGCGCAACGAGGCCGATATGCACGAGCAGGCCGAGCGTCTGCTCGCGCTCGGATCGCGGGCCGTCCTGATCAAAGGCGGCCACGGCAGCGGCGCCGAGAGCGTCGATCTCTTGCTCGAAAGCGGGGAAACCATCCGCCTCGCTGCCGCTCGCATCGCCACGCGCAACACCCACGGCACCGGCTGCACGCTGTCGTCGGCGATCGCGGCGGGCCTCGCCAAGGGGCTCGACCTCGTCGCCGCCGCGCGGGCCGCCAAGGCCTATCTCAGCGCCGCGCTCGCCGCCGCCGATCGGATCGAGATCGGCTCCGGCCACGGCCCCGTGCATCATTTTCACGCCTGGTGGTGACGGGCGGACAGGAGGGCGCGCAATGATCACCCGACGAGTGCTGGCACGCGCGGGAGCCTTCGGACTTGCCGGAGCGGTCGTTGGCCCCAACATCGCGCGCGGCGAGACGCGGCGCTGGCGCATGGTCACCTCGTGGCCCCGGCGTCTGCCCGGACCGGGGATGTCGGCCGAGCGCGTGGCTGAACGCGTCGCCGCGCTCTCCGGCGGCCGCCTGCAGATCACGGTGCACGCCGCCGGCGAGGTTGTCCCCGCCTTCGAGGTGCTCGACGCGGTCGGCTCCGGCGTCGCCGAGGTCGGCCACACCGCCGCGTTCTACTGGCAAGGCAAGCAGCCGGCGGCGGCGTTCTATACCACCGTGCCGTTCGGGCTCACGCCGGCGGAGCACGTCGCCTGGATCTACGCCGGCGGTGGACAGGCGCTGTGGGACGAGCTTTATGCGCCGTTCGGCGTGAAGCCGTTCATGGGCGGCAATACCGGCGTGTGCATGGGGGGCTGGTTCCGGCGCGAGCTCAACTCGGCCGACGACGTGAAGGGCCTGAAGATCCGCTCGCTCGGCCTCGGCGGCGAGATCTACCGCCGGCTCGGCGCCACCCCGCAAACCACCTCGCCGGGCGAGATGCTCGTGAGCATGCAGTCGGGCCTGATCGACGGCGCCGAATTCGTCGGCCCCGGCTCCGATATTGCGCTCGGGCTCTATCGCGTGGCGAGCTTCTATTACGCGCCCGGCTTCAACAAGCCGAACGGCACCGGCGAGTGCATCGTTTCGCTCAAGGCCTGGGAGAGCCTCGATTCCGAGCTCAAGGCGATCGTGCAGCACGCCTGCGCCAACGAGGCACAATTCGCGCTCGCCGAGATGGAGCGCCTCAACGCCGAGGCGCTCGCCGCCTTGACCGGCCAGCACGGCGTCAAGCTGCGCATGTTTCCGCAAGACCTGATCGCCGCCGCGCGCCGGCAGGCGGGCGACGTGGTCGGCGAGCTCGCCGGCAAAAGCGCGATCGCGCGCAAGGTGCACGATTCCTACGTGGCCTTCCGCGATCGCAGCGCGGCGTGGTCGCGCATCTCCATCAAGGCGGTGCTTGAGGCGCGCGAAGGCTAGGGATCACGTCCTCGATTTCACGACCTTCTGCCGCTGCTCGCCCAATCCGTCGATGCCGAGGGTCACCACGTCGCCGGCCTTGAGGAATTTCGGCTCGGGCTTCATGCCGAGCCCGACCCCCGGCGGCGTCCCGGTGATGATCACGTCGCCCGGGTTCATCACGAAGAACTGCGAGCAGTACCAGACCAGATGCCGGCAATCGAAGATCATCGTCCTGGTGTTGCCGCGCTGGCGTTTCTCGCCATTGACGTCGAGCCACATGGCGAGATTCTGCGGGTCCTTGAGCTCGTCTTTGGTGACCAGCCACGGCCCGAGCGGGCCGAAGGTCTCGCAGCCCTTGCCCTTGCACCACTGTCCGGAGCGCTCGAGCTGGAACACGCGCTCGGAGACGTCGTTGGCGAGGCAATAGCCGGCCACCACGTCGAGCGCCTTGTCCTTGCTCAGATAGCGCGCGCGCTGACCGATCACGATGCCGAGCTCGATCTCCCAGTCGAGCTTGGTCGAATCCTTCGGAATCATGGTGTCGTCATTCGGCCCGCAGATGCAGGACGGCGCCTTGTTGAAGATGATCGGTTCTTTCGGGACTGGCTGGCCGGCTTCGGCGGCGTGGTCGGAATAATTGAGCCCGATGGCAATGAAATTACCCACCCCCCCGACGCACGCACCGACCCGCGGATTGCCCTTGACCAGGGGCAGCTTCTCGACCGACGCCTTGCGGATCTTGGCGAGGCCCTTGGGCGAGAGCGCCTCGCCGGCGATATCGGGCACCACCTTCGAAAGGTCGCGAATACGCCCCTTGTCGTCGACAATACCGGGCTTCTCGCGGCCAAGCGGGCCGAAGCGGACGAGCTTCATGGCGCATTCTCTCCTTGAGCCGAAGGTTGAGGGTGGCACGGCGACTTGCCGGCAGGACAAGCTGGATCATGCGTCGGACGCCGGGGCGGAGCAAGCCGGACCGGCAGGCTCAAAAGAAAACTCGGGAGCGTCATCGTTCGGCCCCGGCTCGGATAGTGTGTCCTTGGAGTGACTCTCGAACCGGGCACTGTTGCCTGTCGGCCACGCAACTGGACTATCGTGTCGGGCCCACATCGCGATGCGGTTTTTACAATTGCATTCCGGGAGGGCGACGGACAGGATTACCGCATGCACCTGGTCCGCGCGCCAAGCTGCAAGCGACGCGGGTTCAGTGGGCGACACGATGGCAGGCCCGATCCTCGGGGCCGTGCCGGGCCAATCAATTTCGCGGGGGGTGGGACGAGGCCGGCGCAAGCTGGCCTTGTTCACGTTTGAGGACGCCTCGGCCGCGGCGGGGACATCGAAGCCTATATCGCGCCCGGAAACGCGCCGCCGTCGATCAGCAGATTCTGGCCGGTGATGTAGCCGGCTTGGGCCGAGCAGAGAAAGGCACAAGCCGCGCCGAACTCCTCGGGCGTGCCAAATCGCTTCGCCGGCACCGTGGCCATGCGGGCGGCCTTTGCCTCATCGAACGTGATGCCTTTGGCCTTGGCGTTGGCCGCGATATTCGAAGCCAATCGCTCGGTATCGAAGGTGCCGGGCAGCAGGAAGTTGATGGTGACGTTGGCGGCGGCGACCGAGCGCGCGACCCCGGCCATGAAGGCGGTGAGACCGGCGCGCGCGCCTGAGGACAGATCGAGGCCGGAGAGCGGCATTTTCACCGAGCCCGAGGTGATGTTGACGATGCGGCCGAATCGCTTGCGCACCATTGGATCGATAGCCTTTTGCGTAAGCTCGACCGCGACCACCATGTTCGCGATCACCCCGTCGATCATCTGCTGGCGCGTGAGCTCTCGGAAATCGCGGAACGGCGGGCCGGCATTGTTGTTCACGAGGATGTCCGGCTCCGGACAGGCGCCGAACAGCGCCGCCTCGCAGGCCGGCGTCGCGACGTCGCCTTGCACCGCCGTCACCTTGGCGGCGGTCGCCTGCCGCAGCTCGGCCGCCGTTGCCTCGAGCGTCTTGCCGTCCCGCCCATTGAGGATCACCTCGCAACCGGCCTGCGCCAGCGCGAACGCACAGGCGCGACCGAGCCCGCGGCTTGACGCACAGACGATGGCCTTCCGGCCGGCGATTCCAAGATCCATGGCACATTCCGCTTGACCGACGCAGCACGGTTACACTCGGTCGGGGCAGTTGCAACTACCCGGCAACAGCCCGAGGAACGGAAGGCGAATCGGGGAAACCACGGATTTACCATGGGGATTCACCACTCCCGCCAATCGTCGGGTGATCCATCGGTGCCGCGTCGAACACCATCGCCTCGGTAGGTACGATGAGAGGGGTCCGCGTCGATTCTTCCGAGGTGTGACCGAAATGTCACGGACTCCGGAGCGCGAGCGAGTTAGAAAATTGGCCAAGGGAAAATCTCGAAAAGGGGTGGGCTAATGAGGAAACTGTTGCTTGCTACCGTTGCTTTCGGTGCGCTGGCTGCCGCGCCTGTGCTGGCAGCCGACATCCCGGTCAGGGCTCCGGCCTACCGGGCTCCCCCGCCGCCGGTCATCGCCTTTTATAACTGGAGCGGCTGCTACGTCGGCGGCAACGGCGGCGGACTATGGCTGCACAAGGACTACACGCTGCGGTCGGCTGGCGCGACCCTCGACGGCGTTACCGCGCTTGCGGTCGCCCCGCTCGGGATCGGCCTCGGGGGCCATGACGCGAGCGACGGAATCGGCGGCATCCAGGCCGGGTGCAACTGGCAGGTTGGCGGTTGGGTGTTTGGCGTCCAAGGCGACTTCGATTGGACGAATGCGACGGGCCGACATCTCGATCCGATCGTCGGCTTGACCACTCTCGATTCGCGCACGAAGTCGCTGGCCTCGGTCACCGGCCGCGTCGGTTATGCCTGGGACCGCTTCCTCGGCTACGTCAAGGGCGGCGGCGCCTGGGAACGGGACGACTACACCTGGTTCGTCACCGCGGCCCCCGCCGTGGCCATCGGGGCGAGCGAGAATCGCGGGGGTTGGACGGTCGGCATCGGCGGCGAATACGCGTTCACCGACTGGCTCACCGGATTCATCGAGTACGACTACTACGACTTCGGCACCCGCACGATCACCTTCGCGCCCGTCGCGGGCGGGGTGTTCGCCAATGTCGATGTTCGCGAAACCAAGAACGTCGTGAAAGCCGGCCTCAATTTCAAGTTCGGCCTCGGCGGGCCGGTCATGGCCGGCTACTGAGGCGCGGGAGAGCGGATCCGGACGCCTGTAGGCGAACTGAGAAGAGCCCCGGGATGCGGCCCATTCCCGGGGCGCTTTCGCCGCCGGCGCAGCAAGGCAAAGAACGCTCGGCATGCGAGTCCTCGCAGCGTAATTCGCAAGGCGGTTGGATTCCGAGCCGTTTCGCTCGCTTTTCCGTTGGAGGCCAACGGCAGAAGCGAATCGATGCAAGACGGGTGTCTCGTGGCCTGGTCAGTGGAAATATGGCGGGTTCTGAAGCCCGTCCGCTGCCATGAAATTCGCCAGCAACGATCGAAAAAGCGTCGTCCATGCGCGCCGAGTGCTGTTTCTGCAACACGTCTCGGAAAACAGCGTCCCGCGCGGCTGAATAGGTCATTTTCTCGTTGCGGGACATTCGCTCTTAAAGCATTTTTTGGTCGTCAAGCGGTGGATGCCGCTTTGACTTGGGGCGGCGCGACAAGGGGACATCCAGGGTCGCCCGGCGAGACAAAGGGGATTAACATGATCAAGATAATCTTCGCTACGGTTGCATCCTTGGCGATGCTGAGCGCTGCTACCGCCGCCGACATGCCGCGTAAGGAGCCGCCCCCGCCGGTGGCTGCCGTTGGCAAGGCTCCGATCGGCAAGCTTCCGATTGGCAAGGCTCCGATCGGCAAATATCCCGTCGGCAAGTATCCGACGCCGGTCGTGACAAAAGGCTGATGTCCGCCGAAGGGCGCTCGCGTCGCCGCTTGTCTGAGACGACGAGGCGAGGCGAGCTCTCCGCGGGCGCCCGCGACGGACTAACTTTACGACGCGACGCGTTTGCGTTTTCGGTCGCAGTCGAACTGGGTCGAAGGGTGGGGGACAGCAATGCAAAATAATCTGACGAAACAGGGTGGCCGTGGCTGCGTCGTGGCCTTGTGGGTGGTCGCGATTTCCGCGGGATGGCAGATTCAGGCGGCGAGCGCGCAGGACACCCGCCTGGCCAACGCCAATCCGCGCGCCAATCCGCAGGCGCAAGCCCCAACCACGCCCGCGGTTTCAGCCGCGAGCGCGCCTGCGCGGACGGCCCGAAGCCATGCTGCCGCAATCGCGAAGACCGACAAGGCCGTGTACTACGTCGATTTCCGGGCGCGGACGGCGGCGAGCTATGGCCATGCCTTCATCTGGTACGGGCGCATGGACCAGAAGACGGTCGAGGTGGCCGGTCTTCATCCGGCTTCGGACAACGTCATTCCCTACATCCTCGGGCACCTCGTCCCCGTTCCGTCGGAAACGGGCCGCAGCTACGGCGACCTGGACGAAGAATATTTGACCGCCAGCTATCGCGTGGTGATGACCGAGGAGGAGGCCAAGCCGGTCTTCGCCTACATCAGGCAACTGCAGGGCAGCCGGCCGGTATGGAACGCCGCCGTATACAACTGCGTCGCTTTCATCCAGGACGTTGCGCGAAACATGGGCCTGCGCATTCCGGGCAACCACTTGATCTACCCCGAAGATTGGGTCAACAAGCTTCGTGCGCTCAATGGCGGAGTCGAGAATCAGGTCGTTCGTCTTTCCGACATCAGAGGCGGCAGGGTGCCCAAGCCCGGGCAGGCGACGGAGCCTGCTGCTTCGGCGCCGGCGGCGGACCCGTCAGAAGAGTCTGCACCGAAGCAAGCGACCGCGGCTGCGCCGCGCCGCGCGCCGGCCAAGCCTGCGCAGGCCAAGCCTGCGCCGGTGGCAGAGACACCAAAGCCCGCGCAGACCGCGGGGATTCCCCCGAATTCAAGCTGGTAGGCGGTTGCGCCAGTTGTGACACGCCCCCCGATCATCGATCGGGGGGCAGCTTTTTCCGGCGATCGCCTCACGATCAATAAATCCCCGGCACGATGCGCGATGTCCGCGCCATGTAGCGGCGGTACTCGTCGCCGAAGGTCTCGACCATCAGCTCCTCCTCGCGCCCGATCCGCAGAAAGAAAAGCGTTCCGAAACCGACGAGGCCGGCTGGTCCGGCAATCCAATTCGGCAGCAGCAGGGCCTGGGCCAGGGCCCAAAGCCAGAACGCAGAATACATCGGGTGCCGAACGTACCGGTACACCCCCGAGGATACGAGGACGTGCCGATCGCGAATTTCGAGCGTGACCGACCAGTTGCGCCCAAGATCCCGGTGGGTGCGGTAGAACAGCCACAGGGAGGACGCGAACACGACGGCGCCGAGGGAGGCGAGCGCCGGACGGAACCGATAGTCGGCGACTTGCGGCCAGCCGGTGAGCACGTAGATTGCCGGGACAATCAACATTCCGGTCGCCGAGATCGTCAGCAGCACGCGGTCGCGCGCCCGGTCGCTGCGGAGCCTTTTGGGCGTGCGTCGCGAACGCCGGTCGTGCGGATAACGGATTGCGAGCCAGCCGATCACGCCGAGGCACCAGACCAGCTTGGCCCAGAGCACGGTCATGGTGCCGGCATGTCGTGGCAGGGGTGGTCCGGCGGCGCGACGGCAGCGCCGGCCGCATGGGGCATAACCGGCACCGGCGCGGCCGGATCGATCAAGGCGCCGTCCGACGCGATCAGCTCGACCGGACCGGTCGCGGCGAGGACCGAGCCGGAAAATGGAATGGGTCCGCAGACCATCATGAAATAATCGTAGGTCGACCGCCGCTCGTTCGCCATCACGAATTGATAGTGCAAACGCATGAACCTCAGCCGGTAGCGCCAGTACGTCCGTCGCGTGAGCATTTGCTGAAGCCACACGCGCCGCATCAGCGGCTTGCCGCGCCTGGGGTCGCCGTAGAAGCGGGACAGATTCACCGGATCGAATTTGTAGAAGCTGATGGCATCCGAGCGGGCATGATATTCAGCCCAGGCGATCGAAGGCTCCGCCACTATCTGAGCGGCGTGGCGACGAAAGCGTTCGCCGGCCGGATGCAGCGTGAATTTGGGGATCGTCGATCCTACGGTCAGCAGGCACACCGCGGGGCCGTGGCGCCCGAGGTCGGGATCGAGCGCAAACGCGCGCCTGACGGTCTCGACGGCGAGGGTCGCTCCCATGCTGTGTCCGACGACGACGATTTCGTCCACCGCCGGGTCGCGCGCGCGCGCGACCAGCGTTTCGGCAAAGCGTTGCAGCCTGGCCTCGATGTCGGGGCGACGGCCGTACACGTAATCCCACGAAAACATCCAGTCGTCCAATCCCTGCTGCACCCGCCACCGCCGTCCCGGCCAGTGCAGCAGGACGGTGAAAATGGCCGCGGCGAGCGCGACCGAGAGAACGACGCGCGCCCCGTAGGAATGCGGCATGGAGCTCGCCGCCCAATACGCGATCGCGACCGCGACGGCGGCGAAAGCGAACAGCAGGAAGAACGGAAACAGGAAAAAAAGGGCGTATTGCCAATTTGCTCGCCAGTAGCGAACCGCGGCCCCGGTCAGCACGATGTCGAGGAAGGCGCGGGACGATTGGGCGAGCCGTTCCGTGAGCGGCCGCGCAAAATCGCCCAGGACGATGTCGTCCCACAGCAGCAGCTCGTATGCGGTTTCGACGTGCCAGTTGGCCGCGTGCGTCGTGACCTTCCATTGCGCATTCGAAGCCTCCGACCGCGGCGCAGGATCGGATACCGCAGCATTGACGTTCCAGGTCCGCGCGAAGGTAGCGAGCTCACGCCTGAACACCCGGTACCAGGCGGCACCGATCGGATCGTATCCCGCGATGTGATAGACGTGCCGCCGCCTTACCATGCGCAACAAAGCGCCACTTGAACGCCGCACCGCATCCTCGCTGGGAGTCGGGAGGGGGTGCGCGCCCTAGCCCCGTGAAAGCCTAGAGGAGGTGGAGCATCGGTGTCTACGGCCGCAACGGGGAATTTCGCGCCGAGGCATAAGTACTTGGTCGAGAAACCCGGACCTTGCTCATGCCGGGCGAGGGGCGGCCCGCTTGAGGGGCAGCGGCGTGACGCGAAAGAGCGCCCTTGCCGAACGGGGCGTTGCGGCGCTACCGTTTGTCGCAATGTCACAGCCGACGAACCCGGTGTTGCCCACCGCCGCCGATGTCGATGCCGCCGCGCAGCGGCTCGCCGGCATTGCGTTACGCACGCCGCTGATCACCTCGCCGGTGCTCGACGCGCTCACCGGCGCGCACGTGTTTCTCAAGGCGGAGATCCTTCAGCGCACGGGCTCGTTCAAGTTCCGCGGCGCCTACAACAAGCTCTCCTCGATCCCGCAGGCGGAGCGCGCCGGCGGGGTGGTGGCGTTTTCCTCGGGCAATCATGCGCAGGGCGTGGCCGCGGCGGCGGGTCTGCTCGGTATGCCGGCGGTCATCGTGATGCCGGCGGATGCGCCGCGCCCGAAGCGCGAGCGCACGCAGGCGCTGGGCGCCGAGGTCGTGCTCTACGATCGCGCGCGCGAAGACCGCCAGGCCATCGCGCGCGAGATCGCAGTCGAGCGCCACGCGGCGCTGGTGCCGCCCTATGACGATCTGCTGGTGATCGCGGGGCAGGGGACGACCGGGCGAGAGATCGTCGAGGATCTGGCGACGCTCGGGCTCAAGCCCGACGTGGTCGCGGTGACGGCCTCGGGCGGCGGGCTGACCGCGGGGATCGCGCTGGCGGTGAAGGCGCGCGTGCCGGAGGCGACGCTGTATACCGCGGAGCCCGAAGGCTTCGACGATCACGCCCGCTCGTTCAAGAGCGGACGACGGGAGACGAACGCGGCGCTCACCGGCACGATCTGCGATGCATTGATGGCGCAGACGCCGGGCGAGCTGACCTTCGCCATCAACCGCGTCCTGGTCGGCCACGGCGCCGCCGTGAGCGATCGGGAAGTCGCCGCGGCGGTCGCCTTTGCCTTCCGCGAGCTCAAGCTCGTGGTCGAGCCGGGAGGGGCGGTCGCGCTTGCGGCGCTCCTGTCCGGCAAGATCGACGTGAAGGGCAAGATCGCCGTCGCCGTCCTTTCCGGCGGCAACGTCGATCCGGAGCTGTTCTACCGCCTGGTCGCGTAGTCCGACGAAAGACGCGGCGCTTCCGGGCTCCTCGTCCATCCTCGCTCAGCTGAACAACGCGATCCGTTCGGCGTCCGACATCGCCCGGAGCGGGGCGAGCGGGTCGCGCGCAGGAGCGCGCGGCGCCGGCGCCGCGACCGGGGCCGCTGCGTCGCGGCTCTCCTCCGGCGCAGCCGACGGTCCAGGCGCCGTCTGCGCCATCGTCTCCGCAAATGGGGCGACCGATGCTGTCGGCCCCTCCGCAGGCTCGGGCTGCGACCGCGAGACGATGGGCGGGGGTAACGGTGCCAGGAGGAAATCGGTGGGCTCGGCGGCGATCGCCCCGGTCAATGAGCTCGGCGCCGGTTCGCGCGGCGGCTCGGTGTCGATCGATGCGGCGGGAGCGTCAGGCGCCGCGCAGCGTGCGGCTTCCGCCATCGACGTGAGCCCGGTCGCCGACGTGGTCGGTTCAGGCTGCGGCGAGCCGACCTCGGGAGCGGCCACGTCGATCGGCAATTCCGGATCTGGGATCGAGACCGTCGCGGCGAGCTCCGCTGCGACGATCGAGCGCGGTTCCGATTGCGGCGTCTCGATCGGTTGCCGCTCCTCGTCGCGGATCGAATCGGTATTTTCTTGCGTCGGCATCGACTGCGCCGGCCCGGCCATTGCTTGCTCGATTGCCGGCTGGGCCTCGCCGGGATCGGGCAAATCGAGGGCTGCGACGGTCGGCGATCCCGCGGTTTCAGTCTGTTCTTCAGTGGGTTTTTGGGCGATCTCGGCGCAGCCCTCCAGCATGACGTTGATCCGGCGCTCGAGATATTGCAGCACCTCGCCGAGCTTGTGGGCACGATGGTCGTTCGGGTCGCCCAGCGAGGAGGCGGACAGGATCGAGGCGGCGAGCGCCTCGATCTGTTCGCACGTTCGTGGGTCGAGGCCGTGCTCGCGCATGGTCCAGGCGACGTCCTGGATGCGCTCGGCGGCCGCGAAAACGTCGGGACGCGCGGGCGGCGGAGCCGGCGTCTCATCCTGTGTTTCTGCCACGGGCGTCATGACCTCGGCGCGGGTGCGGGCGATCGCTTCAGCCATGTCGAGAAGCTCGCCGCGGAAAGCTTCGATAGGCCTCGTCTTTGCCGCGAATGACGCTCTCGATGCGCTCGATCGCGGCCAGCACCTTGGCGGTGTCGGCGCCGTGGTTGCGGCGCGCAAATTCTTCCAGGAACCAACGCCCACGTGCGCTTTCCATCATGGCCGCGCAGATCGCGTCGTACTCGTCCTCCGCCGGTGGCGGGGGCGGGATCATCGACGATGCAAGCGACTTTTCCGACATCGGCGCGACCGGGCTTGAGCGCAACGCGATTTGGCGCGAGGAAGCCCGCTACGATCACCATGATCGGTCGGGAAGCGCAATCGGCGTCATGGCGGGAAATCCCCACATACCCACAGGCTCGGGATTTGCGTGGCGGCTTGCCGCCTTTTACGCCGCGCTGTTCATCGCGCTCGGCGTGCAATTGCCGTTTCTCCCGGTCTGGCTCGCCGCCAAAGGGCTCGACGCCGGAGCGATCGGGGTGGTGCTCGCGATTCCCATGGTCGTGCGGGTCTTTGCCATACCGCTCGCGGCGCGTACGGCCGATCATTACGACGCTCTGCGCACGGCGATCGCGATCGCCGCCGCGGCGGCCGTCCTCGGCTATGGCGCGGTCGCCCTCGCGCAGGGGGCGGCCGCCATCATGGCTGCCTTTGCATTGGCCTCCGCCTGCTACACGCCGCTCATGCCGCTCGCCGACGCCTATGCGTTCCTGGGGCTTCGCCGAAGGACGGCCGACGGGGAATTTCCACGGCCCGGCTTGCCCGCCTATGGCCCGGTGCGGCTGTGGGGCTCCGCGGCCTTCATGGCCGGCAGCTTCGGCGCGGGGCTCTTGCTCGACCTCATCGCCCCGCGCGACCTGATCTGGCTCGTGGTCGTGGCCATGATGCTGGCCGCGGCGGCGGCGTGGGTGCTCGTGCCGTTGCCCGCCAGCGAGGCGCCCGCGCGGGGGCGGTCTCGCTCGACCCCGGGGCTTCTGCGCGAACGTGCCTTCCTGGCGACCGCAGCCGCGGCAAGCCTCATCCAGGCGAGCCACGCGCTCTATTATGGGTTCTCGACCCTCGAGTGGCAGGCGGCCGGGCTTGGGGGCGGCGCGATCGGGGCGCTTTGGGCGCTGGGGGTCGTGGCCGAGATTGCGTTGTTCGCGGTTTCCGCGCGGCTGCCGATCACGCCGGAAACGCTGCTCCTCATCGGGGCGGCGGGCGCCGTGATACGCTGGAGCGCGATGGCGCTCGACCCGCCGGCACCGCTGCTGCCGCTTTTGCAATGCCTGCATGGACTGTCATTCGGCGCCACTCATCTCGGCGCGGTGGCCTACATCGCCCGCGCGGCGCCGGCCGAGCAGGGCGCAACCGCGCAGGGCTATCTCGCGGTCGCGCAGGGTCTGGTCATGGCCGCGGCCATGGGAGTGTCGGGACTGCTCTATGCGCGCTGGGGCAGCCTCGCCTATGGCGCGATGGCGCTCGCGGCCGCCGCCGGCGGCGGCTGCGCGCTCGCCGCGGTGTGGTCCACCGCCGGAGGTGGTCCACGGTGAGCAGTCCGCTCGCCGTCGCAGGTCTGGTACATCGCGGCGAGCTCGCGGCCGCTGAGATACATCATGCGGGCGGTGAGACCGCCGCGCCGGGTGATCCAATCGCGCACGTGCTGCGGATAGATCTTCATCAGCAGCTGCGTCGCCTCGCGGCTCGTCACCGGTCGTCCGTTTTCGCCGGGATGCCAGGCCGCGTGGAAGCCGAGGCGTGCGCGCGGCGTGACGCAGATGCGGTTGTGCGGAATCACGCCGAGCACCATGGTGCAGGCGGAGAGGCAGGGGCCGTCGATGATGACCCGCTCGCCCGAGCCGCGCAGCGCCACCAGGGTTTCGAGGTAAGGGCCGATCTGTCCCCCCGGGTCCGCTTTGATTCGCACTGCTGCCGACGCATGCGATACCGCCGACGCCGCCAACGCGGCGCCCAAGAGCGCAGCAATCCGCATGATTCCCCCTCTACGTGCGTTCCCTCGGGTGCCCTGATACGGGAACCGGCACCCCCGTGCGCAATCATTGCAGCACTGAATTTTGCTCTGAATGTGGAATGTTTCGCCCAGGTTTTGACCCGGCAGGGAACTCGCCGGGATCGGAGCCCGGTTCTCCCCCCGGATGTCGTGAATTCGGCTTTGGCGCCCGAGCGTTACCGGCTCCTGCAGGGGGCTTCCGCCGCTTGCCGGCCCGGGCGGCCGGGCGCCTGGTCAATCGACCTTGATGCCGGTCTCGGCGGCGATTGTCGCCCACCTTGGCGCCTCCGCGGCGATGAAGGCCGCGAAGTCGCCGGGCGTGCCGATTTTCGCCTCGGCGCTCAAGCGCGCCAGGCCGTCTTGCGCATTCTTCGATTTGAGAATCTCGTTGACCGCGGCGTTGAGCTTCTCGACGATTCCGGTGGGCGTCGCCGCCGGCGCCAGCAGCCCCGACCAGAACGATGCCAGGAGCTTGGGGTAGCCGCTCTCGGCGGTCGTCGGCACGTCCGGCAGCCGCAGCGAGCGCGCTTCGGTCGCCAGCGCCAGGGCGCGCAATTTTCCGGCTTGCACGTGGGGCAGCAGAATCGCGGTGGTCTCGAAGATCATCTTCACCTGGCCGGCCAGCAGGTCGGTCACCGACTGCCCGGCGCCGCGATAGGGCACGTGGACGATGTTGATGCTCGCCATCAGCTTGAACATCTCGCCCAGCAATGCGGCTGGGTCCCGAATCCGGACGACCCGAATGTGATCTTGCCCGGGTTGTCCTTCGCGTGGGCGACGAGCTCTTGCACCGAGCTCGCGGGCACCGTCGGATGAACCGCCAGCATTTGCGGCGCGTAGATGACCATGGCGATCGGCGCGAAGCTCTTGATCGGATCGTAGTCGAGATTCCGGTAGACCGCGGCGGCGGTGACGAGCGGACCGGGCGAGCTGAACAGCAGCGTGTATCCGTCGGCCTCCGCGACCGCGACCGACTTCGCGCCGACCGTGCCGCCGGCGCCGCCGGGGTGGTTTTCGATGACGAAGGCCTGGCCCATCGTTGCGGTCAAGCGATCGGCGATCAGGCGGATGATGAATTCGGTCGGACCGCCGGGGGCGAACGGCACGACGATCTTGACGGGGCGGTTCGGATAGGTCTGCGCGGTCGAAGGCGCGGCGGTGAGCGCAATCAACCCGAGAGCCGTCACTGCGATCAACAGCGCTCGCTTGCCGTCCATGGGGTCACCTCCCGTGCGCTTCAATCGACCCTGATCGCGTGCGCAATCAGCTCCGCCACCGAGCCGGCCGGAACGGCGGGATGGAGCACGAGCAGGAACGGGCTCGCCGCGATCGTCGCCACCGGGACGAAGCTCTTGATCGGATCGTAATCGAGGTTGCGGTAGATCGCCGCACTGGTGGTGAGCGGCCCCGGCGAGGTGAACAGCAGCGTGTACCCGTCCGGATCGGCGGCGGCGACCGCCTTGGCGCCGACCGTGCCGCCGCCGCCACCCGGGCGGTTCTCGACGACGATGGGTTGCCCGAGCGCCGCCGACATGCGCTCGGCGATCAGGCGCGCCATGACGTCGGCGCCGCCGGGCGGAAACGGCACGATCATCTTGATCGGGCGGCTCGGATAGGATTGGGCGTGCACAGCGCCAACAGCGCCAGAGGCGAGGAGGCTCGCCGCCAGGACGGCCGCAGAAAAGACTTCGCCGGCTGCCGGCAATCGCGTGCCGCGCATGGCGCTCGGTCTGCGTTTAGGAGTGCCACACCGGGGAAGCTTTGGCGATGTCTTTCGGCCAGACCGTCACCAGCTCCTTGTTGCGCCACTGAACCATGATCGGTGCCGAAAGCGTGTTGAGGCCGGCCTGATCGAATTGAACCGCGCCGCCGGGCATCGCTTTGGTCCAGCCAGCTTCGAAGCGCACGCCGTGCAGGGCTTCGGTCACCGCTTTCGGCTTTGCCGACTTCGCTCGCTCGATCGCCTGCACGAGCACGTGGAGAGCAACAGCGTATTCGATCGCTTCGTGCACCATGAAGTAGCCGAAGCGCTTGCGGAACGGGTCCGTCAACGCGGGGGCGAGATCGTAGTTTGAGGGCGAGATCGAGAGCACGTCCTCCGCGAACTCGCCGAGGCCTTTCGCGAAATCGGGAATAACATATCCGGCCGCCCCGCCGATTGCCGGAACGGTGACGCGCTGCTGCCGCATAGCGCGGATGATGAAGAGGCTGTCGTTGAGATAGGACAGCGGGAATACCGCTTGCGCGCGGGAGGCGTGCAACTTCTCGATGAGCGGTGTCGCGTCGGTGATGCCGAGTGGATAGGCCTCATCCATCACGACCTCAATGTTGGCGTCCTTTGCGGCTCTGCGCAGCCCTCTGGATTGGGCGGTACCGTAGGCGGTGTCCTCGTACATGATCGCAATCTTCTCGATCTTGCTGCCGGCCGCTTCCGCAATTGCGAGGGTGTAATTGACCTGCGCCCGGCCGGTTACCGAGGCCTTGGGAGTCACCTGGAAGACGCTCTCCAAGCCGCGGCCGGTGATCTCGTCAGCGAACGCCTGGGTGAGGAACGGAATGTCCGCTCGCGCCGTCACCTCGGAAATCGCGAGCGTCAACGACGATGCGAATGCGCCGAGGATCGCAGCGAGCTCGTTCTGAGTGATCAGGCGGCGGGCGACGGTCGACGCTGTGGTAGGGTTCGAAGTCGCGTCGCTGACGACCAGGTTGATTTTGGCGCCGCCGAGCGCCTTGATGCCGCCGGCCGCGTTGATCTCGTCGGCGACGAGTTCGATGCCGTTTCGGGAATTGATGCCGAATTGAGCATTGGCTCCCGATAACGGCTGGATCACTCCGATATTGACTGCGGCGCGTTGTGCAAAGCCGGAGCGGATGACGAAGGGCGCCGAAACTAGTGCGGCTGTCCCGCCCACCATTGCTTGTCGGCGGGTCAAAGAGCTAGCAATTGACACCGTCTTGCGCCCCGACATGTCTTCCTCCATCGCCAGCTGAAGTAGCGTGTTTCGCCATTAGGAGAAACAGGGACCTAGAAAGAACACGGAGCGAACTCCCGCTCTCATTCGATCACCTCGTCGGCGGCCACGAGCAGCTTGTCCGGCACGGCCAAGCTTAGTGCCTTAGCGGTTTTCTGGTTGATGACCAATTCGAACTTGGTTGGCGCCTGCACGGGCAAGTCAGCGGGCTTGGCGCCTTTGAAAATGCGATCGACGTAGGTGGCCGCCCGCTCGAAAAGACTGTCAATATCGACTCCGTAGGAAATCAGACCACCCCGCTCCACCATGAAACGATAGGTATAGACGGCTGGCACACGGTAGCGCGCTGCCAGAGCGATGACCAGTTGGTGATGGGCCACCGTAAAAATGTCCGGAAGCAGAACCACACCAGCACCGGGCTCACGTACGAGAGCAGCAAAAGCCGCCTCGATTTCGTCGTCGTCATGAACCAGCGCCATAACGGATTTTACTTTAAGGGTTGAGACAGCGGCATCGATTGGACGCAGGAAATACGATCCGCCACCAGCGGCCGTCTGGGGGTTGAATAGGAAGGCAACGCGCGTGAGGTCCGGGGCAATCTCCTTGAGCAACTCCACCCACTTTCCGGCCATCGAGGATTCGAAATTGGTAAATCCGGTGACGTTACCATTGGGACGCGCGAAGCTCGCGACGAAGCCCTCGCCGATGGGGTCGGATATCGACACGAATACGATTGGAATGTTGCGTGTCTGTCCCAGCAGGGTTGCCACCACGGGACTGGAGTGGGCTATGATCACGTCGGGTCGTAATTCGACCAGTTCTTTGGCGAACTTCCACACAAGTACCGCATCGTTGGGCGCCCACCGGTAGTCAATCCCAAGGTTGCTGCCCTCCAGCCATCCAAGCTCACGAAGTCCCCGTTGTAACGCCGCGACATTAGATCGTGCCTGCGCCTCGCTCGCAGCGAGCTCCATCAACACGCCGATCCGCCGAACCCGGTCGGGCCGTTGAGCCATGAGGTTGCGCGGCCATGCCACCGCGGCACCGCCAATAAGAGAGATGAATTCCCGCCGCCGCATGGGGTCAATTCCGAGTGGGCGATAAGACCAATCAAGGAATACTAGCCTGAATTTCCACGGACCGGAATTAACCTGACAGGGTTGAGTTACCGAGCCTATTCGACCAAGCGAAGAGGCAGGCCGTTCCACCAGGGGACGGCGACGGGTTTGTCGATGAGGCCTGAGGCGAGCACGATAGGC
>WNFC01000533.1_pt1 | contig 56692 bp, 49 predicted proteins | sample 5400541 | NCBI WGS metagenome assembly WNFC01 (sample SAMN13153342, study PRJNA577476) | soil metagenome | isolation source: 120 cm saprolite under Douglas fir tree site 2 hole 2 replicate 1 | place: USA:California | collected 2015-04-18
CGCGCTTGGCCGCGAAGTCGTGGTAGGCCACGTGGAGGAAATGCGTGATGTGCGAGGCGTCGCGCCCCACCAGGTAACGGCCCAACGCATCGACAAGAGCGATGATGCTCGTGTCGCGGTCGGCCTGCGTGTAGCACTCTCCCCAGCCGTGCGGGCCGGACTCCGTCTCGACCTTGACGAAGAGGAGGTTCTTGCCCCCGCCCAGATCGGCGAGGAAGGGGGTGACGCGGCTGACCCGCAGGGTGATCTCCGAGAGCTCGCCCACGAGGGTGACTCTACCAGATTCCGGGAGCCGTGATACGATCCCCCTCGGTCCCGTCACCTGCCCCATGCCCGCCCTGACAACGACGTCCGGTCACACCTCGGTCCGCACAAAGCTGATGACCACGCTCCTCGTGTCCCAGATCTGCGGGAGCACCGGGCAATCGATCTCGCTGGCCATCGGCAGCATCATGGCGGCCAGCATCACGGGGACGAATACCTGGTCGGGTATGTCCGTCGCCGTCAGCGGACTCGGATCCGCGCTGGCGAGCTGGCCGCTCTCCCGCCTGATGAACCGCTCCGGCCGTCGGCCCGGCCTGGCCCTGGGCTACGGCCTAGCCGTCATCGGGGCCGGCGTGGGCATGGTCGGCGTGACGATCCGGAGCTTCCCGCTGATGCTGGGCGGGATGGTCCTCTTCGGGATCGGCACGACGTCCAACCTCCTGGCTCGGTACGCCGCCGCCGACGTCAGCGGAGGAGCGGAGCGCGGCCGCGCCATGGGGCTCATCGTCGGAGGCTCGACCATCGGCTCGATCATGGGGCCGATGCTGATGAGCCCCACCCTTCGAGTCGGCACGCTCCTCGGCGTGCCGGAGACGGCCAGCGCGTTTCTCGTCAGCATCGCGGGCTTCGCGGTGGCCGCGCTCGTGATCGAGGTCTTCCTGCGGCCGGATCCGCTGGCCGTCGCCCGCCAGTACCAGGCGCGCATGGACGCGGGTCGCCCGATCGGTGTCGCCCGTCGGGCTGGCGAGATCTTCGCGGACGTTCGCGTTCAGATCGCTCTCGCCACGCTCTCCATCAGCCAGTTCGTCATGATCAGCACGACTTCGACCTCGCCTGTCTATCTCCATGACCAGGGGCACAACGTGCAGACGATCGGGGTGGCGGTGTCCCTTCACCTGGCCGGGATGTACGTGACCTCGCCGCTCTCGGGCTGGCTCTGCGATCGCTTCGGGCGGCTCCCGATGATCGCCCTCGGTGCCGTGATCCTGATAGTCGCCGTCGTGCTCGCGGCGCTGGTGCCGGGCAGCGACCGTGTGCTCGTCATCTTCGCCTTGTTCCTCAACGGCGTGGGCTGGAATCTGGCCTTCGTGTCCGGGAGCGCGCTGCTGACGGATGCGCTGTCACCTGCGGAGCGGGCGCCCACCCAGGGGCTTGCCGATCTCTCCATGGGACTGATGGGCGCCTTCGGATCCGCGGCGGGCGGCATGATCCTCGGCCTGTGGGGCTTCACCATCCTCAACACGCTGGGCGCGGCCCTGGTGCTCGGTCCCCTCGCCGTCACCCTGCTGCGCCGACCCGCGCCCGCCCCCATCTCCACGGAGGGCCGTTGACACGCTCTGGTCACGGGAGTAGAAGAGCGCCATCGCGTTTTCCATCCCTCTCTTCGTTGGAGAGAGGCCAGTCTTTGATCCCTCTCCCCTCTGGGGAGAGGGCCGCAGTTCGAGCCGAGACGCCCGCCTGGGGCGACGAGGCGAGGGCTGAGTAAGCTGAGGGTTCCTCAAAGGAGAGACCACACATGGCCAAGAAGGGCACCGGACTCTTGATGGTGTGGACGGACGTCTCGGCGGACAAGGAAGCCGAGTTCAACCAGTGGTACAACGAGGAGCACCTGAAGGAGCGCCTCGCCGTGCCGGGCTTCCTGAGCGGCGCCCGCTACGAAGCGGTCAAGGGCGGACCCAAGCACCTCGCCGTCTACGAGCTCGAGAGCCCGGCCGTGCTCGAGAGCCCCGCCTACAAGAAGGTGCAGGCCAATCCCACGCCGTGGACCAAGCGCTGCTCGCCCGAGGTCATCGGGACCACGTTCATCCGCAACGTCTACGCCATGATCCATCCGAAAGCGCTGGCTCCCAGCGTGGCCGAGAGCGGCATGGCGCCGTCACTACAGATCGGACGCATGGACGTGCCGCCCGAGGTCGACGCGGAGTTCAACGACTGGTACAACACCATCTACGTGCCCAACTACGAGAAGGTGCCCGGCGTGATCCGCGGCCGCCGCTATCGCGCCGTGGTCGGCACGCCGACCTATCTCACCCTCTACGAGTTCGAGCATCCCAAGGTCTCGGAGAGCGCGCCCTGGCTCGCCCAGCGTGACGCCTCGCCCGTGACCCAGAAGATCCGCCCGCACATGCGCCACGCCCAGGGGTCACCCGGCATCTACGTCAAGACCTTCCAGCTCTAGATAGCTCGGAGGGGGGCTCCGCCCCCCTTCCGAAACCTCCCCCCGGGACCGATTGCGCCGGCGAAGCGGTCGCTCGAAGCGGAACATGCCCGCGCGCGAGGACTTGGGAACTACGAGGACGGACTTCCAGCTTCCATCCCGGTTGCGCGAACACACGGACCTGCCCCTGCCCTCCTCCCGGAGGGAAGAGGGCAGGGATCACCTGCCGGCGCGATTAGCGGATAGCGACGGGAGCGACCGTGGAGCCCGTGAAGCCCTGGGCCTTCATCGGCTGCATCACGAAGGCAAACTCGTAGATCTGCTTCGCCGCCAGCTCGTCGAGCTTCAGGTTCTCGAGCAGGTGGATGCCGTTGACCACGAGCAGGACCTGATGCACGGGGAGCGAGAGCTTCGGATCCGGATTCGGCGCCACCTCGACCGGCCAGTTGTCGGCGCCCACCAGCATCGGGTCCTGCTTGGCCAGCCACTCCGCCGCCCCGACGCCGATGCCCGGGCAGCTCTTCCCGTACCGCGCGTTGTCCTTGGCCCACAGCTTGTTCCAGCCCGTGTTGATGAGCACCGCGTCGCCCACCTGAAGCGTGATCCGCTGGCGCGCCAGGGCGTCCTGCAAGTCCTTGGCGGTGATCTCGTAGGTGTCGGGGAGGGTGTCCACGCCCTTGAGCGCCGCGATGTCGATGAGCACGCCGCGGGTCATGAGGGTGCCCACCTTCTCGATGCCGAGCTTGGTGAAGCCGCCGCGGGTCGAGATGGCGCCGGTCTTGAAGCAGTTGTAATGGCTGTCCTCGTGAGACTGGTGCGCGAAGCCGTCGAACTGGGTGCCGACCTGGCCGATCTCCGAGACGACGAGCTCCTCGTTGCTGCCCCGGCGGTTGGAGAAGTCGTTCATGAACGTGCGCTTCACGTGCACGTCGAAACGCCGGGTGCCGGAGAGCGGCATCTTGTCGTTCATCACGTGGGCGATCTCGATAACCTCGCCCGTCTTGATGAGCTCCTTGGCCCGCAGCACGCTCGCGGGCTTCATGTGGTTGCCCGAGCCGCGCTCGTCGGTCGCGCCCCACTTCGACGGGCAGCGCTGGCTCTCCGTCGGCACGGTCCACGTTTGCGCCTGCGCCTGGACGCACGCCAGGCCGACTCCTGCGGCGAGGACGACTCCGAACACGGCGTGTCGCATGGTCGTTCTCCTCTCCAGTGAGGGGTGAAGTGCGGGCAGAGTCTATCGCGCCGTCACGGAGCTCCGCAACGCCGTGACCCTCAGCGCATCATGCTGGGGAGCCAGAGCGAGATGATGGGGAAGGCGACGAGGATGGCCAGGCGGATCACGTCGGCCCACATGAAGGGTAGGACGCCGCTGAAGATGGTAGACGTGCTTACCTCGGGGATCAGGGTTCGAAGCACGAACATGTTCATCCCGACGGGCGGGCTGATGAGGCCGATCTCGACCACGCACACGATGATGATGCCGAACCAGACGGGGTCGAAGCCCAGGTGCACGATCACGGGAAAGAAGACGGGGATGGTGAGGAGGATCATGGACAGCTCCTCCATGGCGGTGCCGAGGACCACGTAGACCGCGCAGATGGCCGCCACCACCATGATGGGGCTGACGTTGAAGCGCGTCACCCAGGCTTTCAAATCGTTCGGCATCGTCGTGATGTTCACGAACTCCGCGAAGATCAGGGCGCCGATCAGGATCATGAACAGCATGGAGGTGGTGCGCGCGCTCTCGAGGAGCGCGGCGTAGAGCGTGCGCCAGGTGAGGGCGCGGCGGGAGAGGGCGAAGATCATGGCGCCGAAGGCGCCCATGGCCGCGCCCTCGGTGGCGGTGAAAAAGCCGATGTAGATGCCGCCCATCACGAAGAAGAAGAGCACGGCCACCGCCCACACGTCCTTGAGGGCGAGCAGGCGCTCGCGCCAGGTGGAGCGCTCGCCCGGGGGACCCGATCGGGGATCGCGCCAGGTCATGTACTGGACGGCGCCGCAGAGCAGGATGGCCCCGAGGATCCCGGGCAGGATCCCCGCGGCGAACAGCTTGCCGATGTTCGTCTCGGTGAAGACGCCATAGATGACCATGATGGTCGAGGGTGGAATCATGATGCCGAGGGTGCCGCCGCCCGCGACCACGCCCGCGGCCAGCCGGTCCGAGTAGCCGAAGCGCTTCATGGACGGGTAGGCGACCTTCGCGAAGGTGGCCGCGGTGGCGATGGAGGATCCGCAGATCCCCCCGAAGCCGGCGGAGGCCCAGACGGTGGCCATGGCCAGCCCGCCCCGCAGATGGCCGATGAAGGTGTACGCGGCCCGAAACAGCTCCTGAGACATCCCCGCGCGCGTGACGAAGTTGCCCATCAGGATGAACAGCGGCACCACGGAGAGCGTGTAGTTCCGCCCGGTCTCGTACATCTTGGTCTGGATAGTGGCGAAGGCCACCGCCCAGTTCCAGTCGCGCATGTAGGCGTAGCCGACGAAGCCCACGATGGCCATGGCGAACGAGATGGGCACGCGCAGGCAGCAGAGCAGCATCATGGCGGTGAGGCCGACCAGCCCCTCGATCATCTGCGCTCGATGACCTTGTAGAAGTGGATCACGCCCGCCAATGCCAACGTCACGGCCATGAAGTAAACGAAGGGGCCGTACACGATGCGAAGCACATCGGTGGCGTCCCGATACGCCCAGATCCGGTCGGCCTTGCGCCACATCAGCCAGGTGAGCAGGAACATGAAGGCGGCGTTCAAGAGCTGGACGCCGCGCTCGAGCCAGCCCTGCGAGCGCGGACCGAGGAGGCGATCGATGAAGTCCATCACCGCGTGCTCGTCGGCGAAGGAGACGAGGGGGAGCCCCGCGAAGATCAGCACGAGCAGCATGAGCTCGGTGATCTCGAAGGCGCCCCGCAGCGGCCGGCTGAAGACGTAGCGCGCCACCACGTCGACCACCGTGAGGAGCATCATGGTCAGGAGAATCGCCGACGCCACCACGCCGAGGAGGGCGTCGGCGTTCCCCTTCCAGTGCTTCTCGGACGTGGTCACTTGCCCGCGGCGACTTTCTTCAGCTCTTCACGGAACTCCGCCAGGACCTTGGGGGAATCCACGCCCTTGGCCTTGGCCTTGGTGATCCAGTCGTCGATGATGGGGGCGGAGCGCTTCTGCACTTCGGCCACGAAGGCGGGACTGGCGTTGACGATCTTGACGCCGGACTTCTTCAGCGCCTCCATGCCCTTCCGGTCGGCTTCGTCCCACGAGGCGCCGGCCAGGCGCGCGATGTGCTCGCCCGAGAGCTTCGCGATCGCCTCCTGATCCTGCTTGGGCAGCTTGTTCCACTTGTCCTCGTTCATGAAGAAGCCGAAGGCCGAGCTGTACATCCCGCCCGGGAACAGCGTCGCCTGCTCGAGGACGGTGTCGAGCTTGAACGAGACGATGGACTCCAGCGGGAAGAACACGCCGTCGGCGACGCCGGAGCTGAGCAGCTCGTAGGACTCGGGCGCGGGCTTCACGAACGGGGAGGTGCCCAGGGCCTTGGCCACCGCCTCCGCGATACCGCCGCCCGTGCGGATCTTGAGACCCTGGATGTCATTGATGCCGATCACCGGCCGCTTGGTGAACATCTGCCCGGGCCCGTGCGTGAAGACACCGAGGAGCTTCACGCCCTTGTACTCGCCGACCTTGTCGAAATACTTCCAGTAGATCCGCGAGTAGGCCACGGAGTTGATGAGCGCCGTGTCGCCGGCTCCGGGCAGCTCCGCCATCAGGGGCAGGATGTGGCGCGCCGGGGTGTAGCTCGCGGTGACGTAGGACACGTCCACGAGGCCGTCCCGCACCGCGTCGAAGGTGCCGGGAGGCGCGGAGGGATGCTTGGGCAGCATCTGCAGCTTCACGCGCCCGCTGGTGGCCTTCTCGACCTCGTTCGCCCAACCCTGCAGCACGACGCCGGTCAGGTGATGCTGAGGCGACACCCATGACGACATCGTGAGTGTGGTGGTCTGGGCGAGGACGGGCTGGGCTGCGGCCATGACGAGGCCGGTCAGAGCACCGAGCAGCGATGCACTCACAATCCTCATGGAGATCCCCTTTCGCGGCGCGACGAAGATCGGCGGCCGCCGCGTAGTGTAGCAGCTTGGGCGGCGGTCCCGGGTGACTGCTCGCCCCCTGATCTATTCAGCCCTCGCCTCAGGGCTCTGCCCTTCAGCTCGAACTGCGGCCCTCTCCCCCGATGGGGGAGAGGGATACTAACGAGCGCTCGCCCCGGGCGGCGGGGTGATCGGCCGCCGCGGCGCCAGGGGAATGGCGCGAATGCTGTCCAGGTCGACCCGCGGCATGTCCAGACTCAGCGAGCGCAGGACGGCGTTGGCTAGCTCGTTGTAGCGGCTGAAGTAGCGGCGAAGCCGCCCGCGCCAGGCGGGGATGCCGCCGTTGGCGTGCAGCTCGAAGGCCGATTCGCGGCCGTCCAGCGCGGATGCGATATGGTCCGAGGCCATCTGCAGCAGGGCCGAGCGCTGGAGCGCCGTGTACCCACCGCCGCTGAACGACTCCTCGAGGCCTGCCCCGATCTCGGGCGCCGTGAGGTCCTTGTCCGACGGCGCGACCACGAGGGACGAGCCGGGGAGAATGCGAAGGATCTCGGCCATGCGCTGCCGCGCCTTCTGCATCGCGATGCTGCCCGCCGCGACGTGGCCCCGGCCGGGGATGCAGTAGCCCTCGGCCGTCACCTCGGGGTCGAGCTCGGCCGCCGTCTGGCAGGTGCGGACGGTCTGCACGTCGACGATGAGATCGACGAGGTACTCGATGGTGGGCTCGTGCTCCTTCAGCCCCATGGCGTCGGCGCAGGCGAGGGCGAGCCCGAGGGTGAACTCCGCCTTCGAGAGCCAGCAGTAGAGCTGATGCCAGAAGAGCCACGAGGCCATGACATCCGGAGAGGGGTCCATGAGGAAGACCCGCTCCCACGGCACGAGCACGTTGTCGAGCCACATCTGGCCGTCCAGCTCGTCGTAGCGGCTGCTGAGCGGGGCGATGAACGGGTTGGGATGGCGGGCGGAGATCTTGCGGCACAGGATGGTGACGCCGGGCGCGTTGACGGGCACGATGAAGGTGGCGCGGTGGGGCCCGCGGTCCACGGCACAGTGGGCCCCGACATAGACGTCCTCGGCATACGCGGGGCTCGTGTGCATGCCCACCTTGCCGCTCAAGACGAGGCCCGCGTCCGTCTCGCGCACGACGCGCACGGCGGCGCGCTCGAGCGGATCCTCCCGGAAACGGAAGCCGATGGTGGCGGCGCCCGCCGAGAAGGTGAGGAACCGGCCGGTCCGGCCGATCAGCTCGCGGTACGCGGCGATGTGGGCGATCTGCTCAGGCGAGACGTACCGCTGCTGGACGGCGTCCAGAATGCCCAGGGCGATGAGGTTGCCGTAGGCGGGCGTGTGCGTGATGTTGCCCGCGCTCAGGAAGGTGGTGGCGGAGAAGCATCGACCCATGGCGCGCAAGTCCGCCGAGCTCTTCGGCAAGGCGTACCCCCACGGCGCGCGGTTGCCCTCGGCGTCGGGCGGGGCGAGCAGGATGTCCCGCCACTCCGGATCGAAGTGACGGTCGTACCAGGCGGCGAGCTCGTCCACCATGGCGCGCGTGGCCGGATGCACGGTCACGTCCTCGATCAGGCCTTCGCCCATGACATAGACCCTGCGCCCATCGCGCAAGGCCTCTCGATACTCGGCACCGGTTCGCATGTTCCATGACCTCGTCGAGTCGGAAGATGGTCGCGACGGGCGTGATTTTCCCCTCTGGCGTCGCTTCTGACAAGGGCGGCCTGACCAGGGTGGACTTGCCACCTCGGGGCGACCGCGGTAGCTTCCCAGACATGGCGAAGCGCGTCGAGGGCAAGGCGGCGATCGTCGTGGGGGGCGGGCAGACACCCGGCCAGACGGTCGGGAACGGGCGGGCCACCGCCATCGTGCTGGCCCGGGAAGGCGCGCAGGTCATCGTGGCCGACCGAACCCTCAAGGCGGCCCAGGAGACCGTGGACTTGATCCGCGACGAGGGCGGTCAGGCCTGGGCCGCCGAGGCGGACATCACCCGCGAAGACGACACCCGCCGGCTGGTCGCGGCGGCCCTGGAGCGCTTCCGTCGGCTGGACATCCTGCACAACAACGTGGGCGCCAGTCTCGCGCTGGGCGACGCCGCGGCCACGGAGCTCACCGTGGAGGCCTTCGACCGCAGCTTCGCCGTCAACCTGAAGGGGACGTGGCTGGTCTGCAAGCACGGGCTGCCCGCGCTTCGCGAGACGGGCGGCTCGATCGTGAACATCGCGTCCATGGCCGCCCGCAACGCGTACCCGCTCGTGGGCTACAAGACGATGAAGGCGGGAGTGGTGGCGCTGACGGAGAACCTCGCCGCGGCCAACGCGCGCTACGGCGTGCGCGCGAACTCCATCCTGCCCGGCTTGATGAACACGCCCATGGCCATCGAGGCGCGGGTGGCCCAGGGGACGGCCCGGGACGAGGTCATCGCCTCTCGAGACCGTCGCGTTCCCCTCCGGCGCCGCATGGGCACGGGCTGGGACGTCGCCCATGCCGCGCTCTTTCTGCACTCCGACGAGGCTGGCTTCATCACCGGCGTCTCCCTGGCGGTGGACGGCGGCGAAGGGGTGAGCTGGGGGTCCTAGAGATGAATGAGAATAGCTACAGAGCTCGCGCCGAGCGCGGCGAGGTGCAGATCGGCACGTGGGTGACCATGATCCGGACGCCCGCCGTGCTCACTTTGCTCCAGGCCGCCGGCCTGGATTTCGTCCGGGTCGACATGGAGCACTCCGCCTTCTCGATGGAGACGGTCGCCGACATGGCGACCCTGGCGCGCGCCCTCGACTTTCCCATGGTGGTGCGTCCCCCCGAGGGCAATCGCGAGTGGGTGACGCGGCTCCTCGACGCGGGCGTGTGGAATCTCCACATCCCGCAGGTCGACACGCCAGAGCAGGCGGCGGCCGTGGCCGCGTGCAGTCGCTACGCCCCCCTGGGCGAGCGCGGCATGTACGGCTTCGGCCCCCACACCCAGTACCGCACGCTGACTCCGGACGAACACATGGCGACCGCGAACGCGCGCGTGCATGTCACCGCCATGCTGGAGACGAAGAAGGCCTTCGAGCGGCTGGACGAGATCGCCTCGGTGCCGGGCATCGACGCGCTGACCATCGGGCCGACCGATCTGGCCCAGGACCTGGGCGTGCTTGGCACGCCCGCCCAGAAGGACGCGCTGCGCGACTACCGCGTGCGCCTGGCCGAAGCCGCGCGCAAGCACGGCAAGGCCGTCTCCATGGCCATCGACAGCGTGGAGGGCGTGCGCGAGATGATCGCCCTCGGCGCCACCATCGTCAACTACTCCTCGGACACGGCCGTGCTCCGCTCGGGTTATGCGCGGGCCATCGAGGAGATTCGCCGGCCCGCCGCCGCCAAACGGTAGCGAGGCTCTGGAGGGAGATCCAATGGCAACCACCACCGCGTCCCGGTCAGATCTCGAGACCCTGCAGGCGCTGAACCGCGACTACATCAACTCCGTGCAGGCCGGCGATGTCCGCCGCTTCGACGAGATCTTGGCCGAGGACTTCCTGTGCCCCAATCCCGACGGCACCCTCATCGACCGTGAGGCCTTCTTGAAGCAGACGGCGCAGCCCGTGAAGATCTCGAATCTCCAGGCCCACGACGTCAACATTCGCCTCATGGGCGACTTCGCCATCATCCACGCCCGGACGACGTACACGCGCCCCGACAGCCAGCCCGGCGCCGGCCGCTACACGGACGTCTGGGCGCGTCGCGCCGGCACCTGGCTCGCCGTCTCCGCCCACGTTACCCGCTGCTGAGGGAACGCCAGCATCGGTGGCCGGTGCCTGTCACAAGGTCGTTGTAAGACCTGACCCATAGCTGGCATTCCTCGTCACCGCTCGTGCCGTCTTCCGTCAAGGTCCGCCGACCGAGTCGGCGAACTCGTGAATAACCCTGGTGATTCGAGCTTGGCACCGGCAGTGCACAATCTCCATGGGCCAATCCAACTTCTCTTTGCTCGACCCATGGGAGGACAAGATGCCGGGGCGGATCGCGGGACAGACAGACGACTCGCCGGTGCGGATGTCGCTCGCCCTCGACCGGGTCGATGGGGACAAGGATCTCCTGAAGGAGTTGGTCGAGACATTCCAGGAAGATCTTTCAGAGCGCGTGTCATCCCTCACGTCGGCTATCCGGCGCGGCGACGATCAGGAGACGTTCCAGTTGGCCCACGGTCTGCGGGGCCCGCTGGGGGTCCTTTGCGCCGAGAAGGCGCTCGCGCTGGCCGGAGAGCTCGAGACCATGGGCAGGGCCGGCCAGGTCGGCGAAGCGGCCACGGTCGGCGACGCCTTCGAGCTGGAGATCACGAGGGTCGCCGCCTTCCTCAGCGCTTTCGATTGGAAGAGTCTGTGAGGCAAAGCCGGTGAAAATCCTGATCGCCGACGACGATCGGCTCATGCGCCGCATGCTCGAGGTGATCCTCGCCAAGTCGGGCCATGAGCTGGTGGCGGCGGCCAGCGGCTCCGAAGCCTGGCAGATCTTGAGCAGCCCGGAGGCTCCATCGCTCGCGATCCTGGACTGGATGATGCCGAAGATGACGGGCCTGGAGGTGTGTAGCAAGGTACGAGCGGCGGGAGCGGCCGTCCCCACCTACCTCATCGTGTTGACGTCGAGAGGCCAGACGAATGACCTGGTGACGGCCTTCGAAGCCGGGGCCGACGACTACATCACGAAGCCGTTCGAGGCCGAGGAATTGCGGGCCCGCGTCTCCGTGGGAGTGCGGATGGTGACTCTGCAGCAGCAGCTGGCCGATCGCATCCTCGCCCTCGAGGAATCGCTCGCCCACGTGCAGCAGCTCCAGGGCCTCATTCCCATCTGCGCGTGGTGCCGGCAGGTGCGGAGCGATGGAAACTTCTGGGAGAAGGTGGAGAGCTACCTCGGCAAGCGCTCAGGTCTGCAGTTCACGCATGCCATCTGTCCAACCTGCAAGGCCAAGCAGACGGAAGGTCTGAAGCATCTTCGCCCCGCCTAGAGGTACCTCGTTGGCCAGTTGATCGTCCGCCATATGTGGGCGGAGGGGCTGCCGTCGAAGCCGAGCCCCTCCTTCGGCTGCCTGAAGTTCCGCCCCACGACGTCCGTGAACTCCTCGAGCTCAGGCGACCTCGTGGTCGACGTAGGGCTCGAGAAGCTGGGCGCTCAAGATTCGCGATAGAAGAGCAGCAAGAGCCCGAACACGGTCAAGGCGGGTCCCCACAGCCGTCCGGGCGCGACGTTCTCCGGCGGGGACAGACGCAGCTCGAGCCAGCGTGACCAGCCCGCCACCAGGATGATGAGGCCGAGGGGCAGGTGCGTCAGCTCGATGAGAAACGCCGCCTTGGCATTGCTGACCTCGTGGGCGTGGGAGAGCAGCAAGACGCCGGCGCCGATGCACACGAGGGGAAAGACATAGCGCCAGGCGGAATCGGGATGGCGGCCGCTTCGCACCCGCCATTCTGCCACGGCGAGAAGGGCGGTGAGGGCGAGCAGGATGCGGTGCTGCAGGACTTCGAGGCCCAGGAGGTGCTCCCAGAAGCCGATCCGGCCCGTCTGCCACCCCTCCGGATCCATGTTCCACGCGACGAAGCCCGTCAATCCGATGAGGAGCAGGGGCCAGTGCCGCGCCCATGGCGCCCATCCGCTCCGCTCGAGCATGGCGAGCACGCCCATGGCCACGACGAAGAGACCGGCGACGTGATGGCCGAACTCCGACCAGGCCGTCTCCTCGGCCGAGTGAGGCGTCGAGGGGTCGCCGAGAGCCGTGGCCGCGGCCAGCTCGGCCAGGCTCGGCGCCTGGAGCCGCGGCCATTGTGGAGTGAACACGCTCCGGATCTCTGCCAGCGAGGCCCGCTGGTCTTGCACGTCCGCCGCGGGCGGCGCGGAGCCGATCGACGCCGCGAGGAAGACAGTGACGATGGCAAGCCCGGCCTCCACCTCGAGACGTCGGCGCAAGACCGGCGAGCCTGAGCGGGGAAGATCGGGAGCCGCGCGCGCTCCCGACCCGAGCCGGCTTCTCGTGCCGAGCCGACCGTGGAGGGCGCGGTGATTGAGCGCGCCCATGGTCAGCATGGCGATGAAGAGCACGATCTTGGTGAGCGTCATGGCTCCGTAGGAGGTGCCGATGGCAGCGACCGGGGTGGCGATGTAGGCGAGGGAAAGCGCCGCGCCGGTGAGTGCGAGGGCCGCCACCGCGGCCAGCGCGAGCCTCGAGAACGGCCGGAGCCAGCTCTCGGAGGCCGCCGGGGTCGAGCGAAGCGCCAGCACGGTCGCGCAGACGAGCCCGCCCACCCAGGTGGCGGCGGCCGCCTGGTGGAGCGCGCCCACGGCCACGAGCCAGACACTGCCCTCGATCCGGCCCACGGCATGGCTGGCCAGCGCCCCGGTGAGAGCGAGGAGCGCGCCGCCGCCCGCGAGCAGCGCCCCCAGCGTGGTCGAGTCCGGATGGCGACGGAGCGCGTGCGCGACCGCGGCGCCCGCGAGCGCCACCGCGATGCGGATGAGGCCGATCACGCCGACCGTCGAGTCCAGCACGGCGCCCAGCGGCCAGCCCGCGTCGTCTCCCATGGCCCTGGCGAGGACGACGAGCACGCCCCCCTGCGCGGCGGCGGCGAGGAGGGCGCCCCGTGTCACGAGAGCGAGGATGCGATCGAGCGCGCGGGCAGGATCAGAGGGGCGCGACGGTCGCACCACCGCCACCGCGAAGATGGCGCCGCCGATCGAGACGGCCTGGCCCACGAGCCCGAACGCGCGCAGCCATAGCAGCATGAGCGAGATCACGGCGCCGCTACGGTAGCACGGGCCGAGGAGGGCGAGCTGGCCTTGGCATATGCGATGCACCCCGAGAGTCCGAAGATTGCCCGGCCATGAGGACAACTCCCCGATTCGGAGCTCTTCGCGGCGGCCTTTCTCAAGGGCCGGTAGGAAAGGCTTTGTTCGGCGGCCCCATGACAGGCCTCGTCTCCGCGAAAGACGCGATCGTCATTCAGGTGACGCATCCGTTTCTCCGCTGGCCCCTGCAATTTCTACCGTCTCGCGAAGGGTCTTCTTACATGGTCGCTCGCGCGCCTGCGGGTTTCGGCGAGAGAGAGCGGTGTCGGTCGTGACGTGCGAGGACACCCGCGAATGCTTCCCTCTCTTCCTCGAGGGCAGGATTCGCCTGACCGAGCTGGCGGCGGTCGAAGTCCACATCGGCCAGTGCGCCGCGTGCCGTGAAGAGCTCGACCGGCTCCAGGGTGACAAGCCGCGCGCCCGGGCTTCGAAGGAGCTGGACGGGGAGGTCGCCGACTCCGCCTCTGTTCCCGATGTCTCTCGCCCGCGCCGGCTGCTCCTTTTCGCCGGGGTGGCCGGCATCGCGGCCATCGTGATCTTCGTTGTCCTCGGGGTCCACGCCTACCAGCAGAACGTCGAGCGATACCGCCGCGTGATCGAGGCGATGACGTCGCCCGGCGGTCGCGACGAGCGAGAGCCGCGCGAGCCTGCGGCCGCGGAATCGCCGGCCCCGCCTCCGGCCCCGGTCCAGCCCAGGGTCATCCCTCCCGTGGCTCCGCCTCCTCGGCCCGGCGTGGCCGGCCGGTCAGCGGATCTTCCGCTCACGCGGGCCGTGCCGATTCCATCGCCTCCTCCCGCTCCTCGGCGCGAGAAAGCGCGGGCCGCGCCGCCGCGAGAGGCCGCGCCTACCTCGCCGGCGCCACGGCTCGACGTGGTCGTGCAGCTTTCCGTGAAGGACCGGAGCGCGGCCGAGCGCGATCTCTCGGCACTGCTGGCGCGAGTCGGGGCGACCCAGGTGCAGCGGCAGCCGGATTTCACCTTCGTCGTCGTCGTGCCCCAGTCACGTTACGGCGAGTTCACCCGGGGCATGGCCCAGATCGGATCCTGGCAGATGGAGACCGATCGATCCACGGTGCCCGACCCCGTCCGCGTGGCCGTCCGCCTCGTGTCGCGTCGCTCCGGCCCCTCTTAGGGGTCAGGTCTTGCAATGCAACATCTGAGGCGATCGTTTTACCCTCTGTCGTATTGCAAGACCTGACCCCGGTCCGTAGGATTGGGCGCTATGAGCGGAGCGCTCGACGGCCTCGTGGCCCTGGACCTGGCGACCTACGTGGCCGCGCCCTTCTGCTGCACGCTCCTGGGCGAGCTGGGGGCCGACGTGATCAAGGTCGAGCAGCCCGGCCTCGGTGACGACCTGAGAAGGCTCGGTCACAAAGCGGCCGATGGCATCTCCTACATGTGGCTGGTCGAGGGCCGGAACAAGAAATCCATCACGTGCAACCTGCGCGAGCCCGAGGGCCAGGCGCTCATCGCGCGGCTGGCCGCCCGCGCCGACATCCTCGCAGAGAACTTCCGGCCGGGGACCATGGAGAAGTGGAACCTCGGATACGACGCGCTGTCCGCGGTGAACCCGCGACTGGTCATGGTGAGGATCTCGGCCTTCGGTCAGACGGGCCCGAGTCGCGGGCGGCCGGGGTTCGGTCGCATCGCGGGCGCGGTGAGCGGCGTCAGCTACATCTCGGGATATCCCGATCGCCCGCCCGTCTCGCCGGGAACGCCGACCATTCCCGACTACCTGGCGGGCGTGATGGGCGCCTTCGGGGCGCTTGCCGCCATCGAGAGCCGCCATGGCACAGGACGGGGCCAGGTGGTCGACGTGGCGCTCTACGAGCCCATGCTGAGGATGCTCGACGAGATGATCCCCGTGCACGCCGCCCTCGGCAAGATCCGCGAGCGCATCGGCTCGGGCACGGAGTACGTGGTGCCGCACGATCACTATCGCGCGCAAGACGGGAGCTGGATCGCCATCGCGTGCACGAACGACCGCATGTTCGAGCGCCTGGCCGTGGAGGCCATGGGCCGGCCGGAGCTCCATGCCGAGTTCTCGTCGATGGACGAGCGGCTTCGCCGGCGCGAGGATCTCGATGCGCGCGTGCAGGACTGGGTCGGCTCCTTCGCCGCGGAGGAGGTGCTGGCCCGGCTGGACGCGGCGTCCGTCCCGTGCTCGAGGGTCAACAGCGTGCAGGATCTCTTCGCGGATCCCCAGCTCCGGGCGCGGGAAAACCTCATCCCCGTGCCGGGGCCCGGCGGGGAGACGATCTGGATGCCCGGCATCGTGCCCAAGCTCTCCCTGACGCCGGGTCGCGTCACGAGCGCCGGGCCGGCCACGCCGGGCGCCCACAATGAAGAAATCTACTGCGGCCGCCTCGGGCTCAGCCGCGAGGACCTGGCCGCCCTCGCGAGGAAGGGCGTCGTCTAACCGAGGGCATCCAGGCAGCTCAAAAAGGTCCAGATGCGAGGCGGCGCGCGAAGGCCGCACGCGAGGCGTAGTCTCTCTACGTTGAGCGTGCGGTCGAGCGCGCCGTCATCGTCTCGCCAGATGGCGAACCATCTTGGTGGAGCTGGCGGGCCTCTTCGGGCGAGCGCTCATCGGGCAGTTGGGCCTATTTCAGCTGCCTGGACCATGGCGTGGATCTCGGCACGCGTCACGGGGACCCGCTCGATGCGGGCGCCGAACGGAGACAGCGCGTCCTCGATGGCCTGGGCGATGAGGGGATGCACGGGCATGATGCCGCCCTCGCCCGCGCCCTTGGCGCCCAGCGGGTTCAGGGGCGTGGGCGATTCGAGGTGGCGGATCTCGAAGGTGCGCGGCGCGTCGGCGGCCGTGGCCAGCGCATACTCCATGAGCGTCGCGGTTAGGCGCTGGCCCGTCTCGTCGTAGGCGAGCTGCAGGTTGAGCGCGTCCGGGAGGCCCTGGACGACCCCCCCGTGGATCTGGCCCTCCACGATGCCCGGCTCGAGCACGTGGCCGCAGTCGTGGGCCACGATCCAGCGCAGGATGCTCACGGCGCCGGTGTCGGGATCGACCTCCAGGACCACGCCGTGCGTCCCGTTGGCGAAGCTCGACTGCGACACGGTGAAGAGCTGCGTGTCCTCGAGGTCGGGGGATTCCCCGGGGGCCTGGCCGGCATGCGCGGCGGCCGCGATTTCGGCCCAGCCGAGGCTCCGGCTCGGCAGCCCGCGCACCGAGAACTTCCCGCCCTCGCTCACGACATCCACGGGGGAGGCCTCGAGCAGGTGGGCGGCGATCCCCATCGCCTTCTCGCGCACGGCGCGTGCCGCGAGGAGGGCGGCGCTCCCCCCGATGGCCGCCGTCCGGCTGCCATACGTGCCCCCGCCCTGCGCCACGAGGTCGGAGTCGCCCGTCAGCACCTCGATGGTGTCGGGCTCGATGCCCAGGAGATTGCCCACGAGCCGCGAGAACATCGTGACGTGCCCCTGGCCCTGCGGGGCGGCGCCGGTGACCACGGTGACGCCACCGTTTTGGTGGACCCGCACCACCGCGCTCTCGTGGGGCACGGTGGCGGTGGCCTCGACGTAGTTGACGAGGCCGATGCCGAGGTAGCGGCCCTCGGCGCGCAGCCGCGCCTGCTCGCGCCGCGCCGCAGGCAGATCCAGCGCTTCCAGGGCCAGCTCCATGCAGCGCGGGAAGTTTCCACTGTCGTAGTCGACCGGTCCCCGGCCCGCCGTGCTGAGGCCGGTGGCGTAGGGATGCCGGTCGGCGGAGACGAGATTGCGGCGCCGCAGGTCGAGGGGATCGGTGCCGAGCTCGCGCGCCAACGCGTCGAGGGCCCGCTCGATCACCGCGGCGCCGTAGGGACGGCCCGCGCCACGATAGGCGCCCACGGGCGTGGTCGTGGTCACCACGCCGCGGAAGCGGAGATCGAGGTTGGGAATGACGTACGGCCCCACCGAATGGATCATGGCGTTCTGCGGCAGGTTCAGCCCTGAGATCGTGTAGGCGCCCATGTCGTGGAGGAAGTCGTCCCGCAGGGCGAGGAGCCGGCCCTCCCGGGTGGCCGCCAGCTCCACGTCGTGGATCTGGTCACGCTCCACGCAGGCGACCAGGGTGTGCTCGCGACGCGTCTCGATCCACTTGATCGGTCGGTCGAGCTGGCGCGCGAGGGCGGCGACCACGACGTACTCCGGGTAGTACATTCCCTTGGTGCCGAAGCCGCCGCCCACGTCGGGGGGCGCGATCACGCGCACCTGCTCCTCGGGCAGGCCGAGCTGCCCGGCGATCACCCCGCGGTGACGATGGACCATCTGGACGGCGCCCCACATGGTCAGGCGCTCGTCCGCCCAGCGGACGATGAGGCCGCGCGGCTCCAGAGGATGCGCGCCGCCGCGCGCGAGCCTGACCCGCGTCCGGACGACCACATCCGCGGCGCGGACCGCGGCCTCCACGTCGCCCACGCGCTGGCGCCATTCGGCCACGACGTTGCTGGGCGTCTCTTCGTGCAAGACGGGCGCGCCCGGGGCGAGCGCCGCGTCCATGTCCACGAGGGCGGGGAGGGGCTCGTACTCGACCCGGATCAGGTCGAGGGCGTCCCAGGCGCGATAGGGGTCGTCCGCGATGACCGCGGCCACCGCCTCGCCGACGAAGCGCACGCGCTCGCCGGCCAGGGGCCGGATCCCGCAGGCCACGGGCAAGGCAGGATGCGGCGCGTAGATGGGGATGGCCACGCCGGCGCTCCCGAGATCGGCGGCGAGGAAGACGCCGACGATCCCGGGCGCGCGGCGGGCCGCCGACACATCGATGGAGCGGATGCGGGCATGCGCGTGCGGCGAGCGCAGCATGGCGGCGTGCAGGCAGCCGGGCACGCGGAAGTCGTCGACGAACTCTCCGGCGCCGGTGATGAGCCGCGGGTCCTCGCGGCGACGAACGCTCCCCGCGTGCTCGGCCATTTTATTCAGCCCTCGCCTCGCCGCTCTCCTCGCCTGCGGCTCGTCGGCAGCGTCTCAGCTCGAACAACATGAGCCCAAGCCTTCCCCCTCACTCTGCCCTCTCCCCCGAAGCGGGGGAGAGGAATCCTCGCATCCCGCTCCCTCGGAGAGGGAGCGGGTCAGGGTGAGGGTGGCGGTGTGTTGGCGCATGACGAGGCTACCCTTCGCTCTCGGCGGGCAGACGCGAGCGCCAGTCGAGGGAGCGTGTGATCAGCGGGCGTAGCGCGAGGATGACGAGAACGGCCCCGACCACGAGCAGGGTGACGGAGATCGGTCGCGTGACGAAGATCGCGTAGCTCCCCGCGGACATGGCGAGGGACTGACGGAGCGAAAGCTCCATCATGGGGGCAAGGACGAGGCCGAGCACGATGGGCGCCGTCTCGAAGTCGAGCTTGCGCAGCACGTAGCCGAGCACGCCGGTGGCGAGCATGATCCACACGTCCACCACGCTGCTGTTGACGGCGTAGACCCCGAGGATGGAGCAGACGAGGATGATCGGGTACATGATCGGGTACGGCACCCGGAGGAGGTTCACGAAGAGCCCGACGAGGGGCAGGTTCAGGATGAGCAGGATGACGTTGCCCACGTACATGGAGGCGATGAAGCCCCAGAAGAGCTTGGGGTCCTGATGAATGAGTAGCGGCCCCGGCGTCACGCCGTGGACCATCATGGCAGCCAGGAGGAGGGCGGCCACGGGTACGCCGGGGACCCCGAGGGCGAGCATGGGCACGAAGGCGCCCGAGGTCGCCGCGTTGTTCGCCGACTCCGGGCCCGCCACCCCGGCCACCGCGCCGCGCCCGAACTCCTCGGGGTGCTTCGACACCTTGCGCTCGATGGCGTAGGAGACGAAGGTCGAGATCACGTGGGCGGAGCCCGGGATGATGCCGATCAGGAAGCCGATGGCGGTCCCGCGCCAGATGGGCATGTTCGACTCGCGCCACTCCTGGCGGGAGGGGAGGAGGTCGCGCAGCTTGGGCCGGATCACCTCGGGCGGATTCGCCATGCCCGCCGTGAGCAGGATCTCGGCGAGGCCGAAGAGCCCCACGGCCACCGGCACCACGCCGATGCCGTCGCCGAGCTCGGCGATGCCGTAGGCGAAGCGGAAGTAGCCGGACATCTGGTCGATGCCGATCATGCCCAGGAGGAGTCCGAGGGCGGCCATGGCGAGACCCTTCAGCATCGAGCCCGAGTTCATGTAGGCGAGGACGAGGAGTCCTAAGAGGAGCAGCGAGAAGTACTCGGGCGGACCGAAGCGCAGCGCGAAGGCGGCCAGGGGCGGGGCCAGGAACATCAGGAGAACGACGCTCACCGTCCCCGCGACATACGAGCCGACGGCGGCGATGGCGAGAGCGGGCCCCGCGCGTCCCTTGCGCGCCATGGCGTAGCCGTCGATGCACGTCATCACGGAGGCGGCCTCGCCGGGGATGCGCATGAGGATCGACGTGGTGGAGCCGCCGTACATCGCCCCGTAGTAGATGCCCGCGAGCATGACGAGCGCGCTCGTGGCGTCGAGGCCATAGGTGGCGGGCAGGAGCAGGCTGATGCCCGCGAGCGGCCCGACGCCGGGAAGCACTCCCACCAGCGTGCCCACCAGGCAGCCGATGAAGCCGTACCAGAGGACGTGGGGGGTGAGGGCGACGGAGAAGCCGAGACCGAGGTTCTGGAGCGTCTCGATCACGTCAGAGCCCGAAGGGGCCGCGGGGCAGGGGCACCTTGAGGAGCGTGTCGAAGAGATAGAAGGATCCCCACGACATCACGATGGTCACGGCGAGGCCGAGCGCCCAGCCTCGGCGCTCGAGGAGCAGCACGAGGAAGGCGAGCACGACCGCCATGGTGATCCGGTAGCCCAGGCGCTCGAGCCCCCACGCCGCGAACGCGCAGGCGGCGAAGATCGCGACGGCGTGGCGCCACTCGTGCCAGCCGACCTCGGCGAGGCGGCTCGCGCGAGACCCCATCACGAACACCGCCATGCCGAAGGCGATGAGGAGGATGGCGAGGACCACGGGCATGTACGCGGGACCGGGCCGATGCAGCGAGCCCAGCGGGAAGGCGCGGCTCTGCCAGATGGTGACGACCCCGAACAGCACGAGCGTCCCACCCGCCAGACGATCCGTTGTCATCGTGTTGGCCGAACCATCTGCGCCACGTGCTCCCCCGACTCAATTCAGCCCTCGCCTCGCGGCTCCGCCACTTAGCTCGAACTGCGGCCCTCTCCCCCACTAGGGGAGAGGGATCCGAACTATGAGTGCATCGTGCCAAGCCTGTTCTCATCCCTCTCCCCCGTCGCGGGGGAGAGGGCAGGGTGAGGGGGTCTTCGATGAGCAGGACCCGCCCTGTCCTGACTACTACTGGGCGCTCTCCACCTTGCCGATCTTCTTCACGACCTCGGCCAGCCGCGCCGCGTCCTTGGCCCACCACGCGTTGAACTCGTCGGCGTCCATGTAGGCGATGGGGGTGTCGAGCTTGGCGTGCGAGGTGACGACCTCCGGCTCCTTGACCGCCTGCCGGGTCGCGTCGCGCAGGATCTTGACGATGTGGGGCGGGGTCTTGACGGGCGCCACCAGCCCCGCCCACGCCGTGTACTCGACGTCGTATCCGAGCGATTTGAACGACGGGACGTCCGGATAGGTGGCCACCGGCGCCGTCCCCGTGTGAGCGAGCAGTCGAAGCTTGCCCGCTTTCACGTGCGCGACGGCCAGGCTCACCGGGGTCATGGTGATCTGTGAGTGACCCCCGAGGATGGCGTTCATCATCGGCCCCCCGCCCGTCGTGGGGAGGTGGCGGAGCTTGATGCCCGCCGCCAGCATGAACATCTCGGTGGGGATGTGCGACGCTCCGTAGAGGCCGGAGGAGCTGAAGACGATCTCCCCGGGCTTCTTCTTGGCGTCGTCCACGAGATCCTTCAGCGTCTTCCACGGCGCGTCGGCACGGACGACGAGCATGGAGGGGTCGGCATTGATCCGGGCGATGCCGGTGAACTGATCGCGCGTGTAGTTGGGCGGCCGCCCGAAGAGCTTGTCGACCTCCGGCAGCACGGAGATGCTGACGAGGGCCATGAGGAGCGTGTAGCCGTCGGGCTTGCTCGTGGCCACCGTCTGGTTGCCGACCGCGCCCGCCGCTCCCGCCTTGTTGATGATGGCCACGGGCTGCTTCAAGATGCGCTCGAGCGCGGTGGCGACCGGGCGCGCCGTGTTGTCGGCGAGGCCGCCGGGCGGGAAGGCGACGACCATGGAGATCGGCCGCGTCGGGTAGGGATCGTCCGCCCGGGCCGGGACCGCGGCCATCGCGATGATCAGCCCCGCTATCCCGAGCGCTCGAAGCATTCGCATCTCCTTCGCGTGGAGGTGACGCAGCGAGGGCAGACTAGCAGTCGGCCGTGCGGCAGGTCAAGACACGATCGTCGAGCGTGAGATCCTTGGAGACGCCGCCCCGCGCGTCAGCGACTGCCGCAGAGATTCTGGAGGGCGGCCAGATCGGCCGCGGTGAGGCGCAGCGGCTCGACCGCCTGCTCGCCGCCCACCGCGTGCATGATGGCGGTGGGATCGTCCACGTGCCCGAGCCCCAGGGCGTGCCCCAGCTCGTGGGCGAGGAGGAGGGTGAAGTCCCGCATGTCGTGGAACTCGAAGACGGTGATCTCGCGGCCGTCGAACTCGCCCTTGTGGAACTGCCGGGGCGCCCCGTAGCGTGAGTTGAAGGTCATGACGTCACGGTTGTGCGCCTCCGCGAGGGCGTTGCCCTTCTCGGCCAGTGTACGCACGGTGCCGGCGAGCGACTCGATGGCCATCCGCTCTGTCTCGAGCTCGCTCCGCATCGCCTGGAGCCGGCTGCGCTCCGCCTCGAGGCCCGCCTGCTGCTCGCGGGGCACCCCGCCCCGCGCGCCCCACTGCTGCATCTGCGCGTTGTAGGCGGCGGCCCGCTCCTGGTAGGCGGCATACGTGGTCTCGTAGTTCCGCGCGCGGCGTTCGTAGGTCTCCCGCCACTCCGCATAGCTGCGCGAGACCTGGGCGTGGGAGGCCTGCGCCTGCTGCATGGAAGTCCACAGGCGCTGGCTGGTCTGGGTCGTTTGCTGGCGCTCGTCGTAGACGAGGGTGACCGTCAAGCTCGCGCGGGGATCGTGGACGAAGAGATCCCGGGCCATCGCGCGGCCCCACAACGACTCCGCCTGCCGTAGCGCCTCGAGCACCTCGTCGTTGGTCAGCCCGAAGCGGCTGTCGACGGGTCCCAGGCGATACGCGATGGGCCTGCCACAGGGCGTCGGGCGCGTGAGCCAGAGGCCGGCGGCCAGGGCCACGCATACAACCAGGGAGACCAGCAGGACGCGCCGGACCATGGTGGAGCAACATTGCGAGCGCCGTGCCACCAAGCGCCCCCGGCCATGCCCTGAATTTTTCGGCAGCCGAGGGCGGGAGGAGAGGGCGTGCCGTCAGTCGTGAGACGGTGACTGACGAATCCTGTCCAGGCGCCTGCCGCCGGGCGGCACTCGCGGGCCCTCGATGCTATGCTGGCGCTCGCGCGTGGCTCCCGGCACTCGTGGGCACGCCGCCATCACAGCTCGAGGAGGAACGCCCGTCATGCTCCGCGATCATCCCAAGGGGAACTATCGCTACCTGCCCGGCATCAGCGCGTTCTCGTCCGGCACCATCGCCATGCCCGGCCACGAGATCGTGCACGTGACCCTCGGCGCCCCCGTGCCCTGGCGCGCCGGGTTCGCGCGGATCGAGCGCCACCTGCGCGAGCAGGGACGGCCGAAGACGGCCCTGTGCGGGATCGAGCTCCGCAGCCCGGCGCCCTTCACCTTCGAGGGGTTCGCCAAGTTCAACGAGGGCTACCGGTCCCTGCTCGCGGAGTGGGACATCCTCGTGGGCGAGGACAATCCCATCCCGCGGACCAACGTGGCGCCGGTGGTGGCCGCGCCCGCCGAGCCTTCCCTCTACGCCTTCGCCTACACGATGCCGGGCGCCACCCCGTCGCCCACCTTCATCGTGGCGGGGGCGGGCGAGATGCGAGAGCGCGGGCAGGGGGCGGAGGGCATCGTTCGCCACGGCGAGACCACCCCCGATGCCATGCGAGAGAAGGCGCGCTTCGTGATGGGGATCATGCAGGAGCGCATGCGCGGGCTCGGCTGTGACTGGGCCCGCGCGACGGCCATCGACGTCTACAGCGCCGAGGCGATCCACGGCTTTCTCGTCGACGACATCCTCAAGCCGGCGGGGGCCGCGGCCATCCACGGGGTCCGCTGGTTTCCGAGCCGCCCGCCCGTGCAGGGTTTGGAGTTCGAAGTGGACCTGCGTGGGGTCGCGCGCGAGCTCGTGCTCTAGACGAGAGTGGTGCGCGTAGATGCGTTCCCCTCACCGTGCCCTTTCCCCGCGACGGGGAGAGGGTTACAAAGGCTGCGTCCTTCATTCGGATCCCTCTCCCCCATCGGGGGAGAGGGCCGCAGTTCGAGCTGAGTCGCTCGCTTTTCGCGACGAGGCGAGGGCTGAATGAATGAGGGGGCAAACGGAGAACTCATGGCGAGGCCGATGCGCCGGATCCTGACCGGTCACAACGCGCAGGGGAAGTCCGTCATACTGTCCGACGGCCCGTCGCCTCACGTGCTCGAGCTGGCGGGCATGCCGGGGCTGGCCCTCATCAATCTCTGGGTCACCGACGGCGCGCCCGCCCGCAACGCGGGCTCGGCCGACGCGGCGGCGAGGCCGGTCGTCCTCGAGCCGCCCGCGCGCGGCACGATCTTTCGCGTCGTCGACTTCCCGCCCGATGCCGCCATGGCGGCCGCGATGGATCGCGGGAAAGCCTTCGAGGCCATGGGGGCCGGTCACGCCATGGACCCGGGCGCGGCCCGGCATCCCGGCATGCACAAGACGAGCACGGTGGACTACGCGCTCGTCCTGGACGGCGAGATCTGGGCCCTCATGGACGAGGGCGAGGTGCTCATGCGGGCGGGGGATTGCCTCGTCCAGCGCGGGACCAACCATGCCTGGAGCAACCGCTCGGACCGGCCGTGCCGGGTGGCGTTCATCCTCGTCAACGCCGATCCCGTTTAGGCTCAGGGAGTCCGGGATGGCTTTTGCGCGCGCTGGAATTCACTGCTGCAATGCGGCGGACCGTTGGGTGGTAAGGAGGATCTCGCATGTGCCGAAGCATTAGAACGCTGCACAATTTCAAGCCGCCGGCCACGGAGGAGGAGATACGGGCGTCTTCGCTACAGTTCGTCCGAAAATTGAGCGGCTTCTCCAGGCCGTCCAAAGTCAACGCAGCCGCTTTCACTCGAGCGGTCGACGAGGTGGCGCAGGCTGCACGGGCCCTACTCGATGCTCTCGTCACGAACGCTCCGCCTCGCGATCGAGAAGTCGAGGCGTCGAAAGCCCGCGCGAAGACGGTGGACCGTTTTCGCTCTCGCGATGCGAGACAAGCCACCTGACCCGCGGTTGGAGCGGATCGGGGCACAACCCGCTGTGCGTGGCTGAGCGGCGGTAACCACTATGGGTAGTTCTGGCGCCGACAAAGTCTTCGCTGGCTCGATTCCGAAAGTTTACGAAACGCATCTGGTTCCCCTGCTCTTCGAGCCGTACGCCGCGGACCTGGTGAACAGGCTTGCTTCGAGATCTCTCAGTCGCGTGCTGGAAGTGGCAGCCGGCACAGGCGTTGTGACTCGTGCTCTGGCTTCGGTACTGCCAGAACGCGTCTCAATCGTTGCCACGGATCTTAATCAGCCGATGCTTGATCAAGCTTCCGCGCTCGGGACCACGCGGCCCGTGGAATGGCGTCAGGCGGATGCCATGCAGTTGCCCTTCCAAGACGGAACGTTTGACGCTGTCGTATGCCAGTTCGGGGTCATGTTTTTCCCCGACAAGGCGAAAGCCATGTCGGAGGCACATCGAGTGCTCCGTCGAGGGGGCGTTCTCGTCTTCAATGTGTGGGATCGACTCGAGGAAAACGAATTCGCGGACACCGTGACGACGGCACTCGCATTCCTGTTTCCCGAGGATCCACCCCGATTCCTCGCACGCACACCCCACGGCTATCACGAGCCCGCGAGCATCGAGCAAGATCTTGTGAGCGGCGGCTTCATTGCGCCACCCGAGATCATCACACTGGCGGCGCGTAGCCGGGCAAGGTCGCCTCGGGATCCGGCCATCGCATACTGCCAGGGGACACCACTACGAAATGAAATCGAGGCGCGCGGCGCGTCGCGGCTCGGGGGAGCAACCGATACCGCCGCGGAAGCTATCGGCCGGCGATTCGGGCGGGGCGATGTGGACGGCAAGATCCAGGCGCACGTGGTCACCATTGAAAGGTGACGTGGCAGCGGCGGTGTCCACTAGGGCTGCTTGGCGGCGGCTCCGGCGGTGGCCGACTCGACGGCGGCGCGCACGCGCGCCGGGGTGATGGGAATCTCGCGGAGGCCGACGCCGAGATCGCGCAGGGCATCGCAGACGGCATTGGCGACGGCGGCGCCCAGGCCGGGATTGCCGCACTCCCCCACGCCGCGCAGGCCGAGCGGGTTGGTGTGGGCGGGCACCTCCTGGAAGAAGGCGTCGATCGCCGGCATGTCGGCCGCGCTCGGCAGCGCGTAGTCGAGGAGCGAGCCGGTCAGGAGCTGGCCCGCCTCGTCATAGCGCAGGCTCTCGTGCATGGCGTTGCCGATCCCGAAGGCGACCCCGCCCACGAGCTGGTCCTCGACGAGACGCGGGTTGACGGCGCGGCCGACGTCAGCGCCGACCACCACGCGGCGCAGCGTCACCACGCCGGTCTCGAGCTCGACGTCGGCGATGACGGCGACGCCGCAGCCGGCATAGGTGACCTTGGGCACCTTGAAGGAAGCATCCACGGCCAGGGATTGCTGGCTCGCCAGCTCGCCCAAGGTCGGCGAGCGGCCGTCGGTGGAGAGCCGGCCCGCCTCGTAGCTGATGGCCTCCTCGGCCACGCCGAGGGCCTCCGCGGCTCGCCGCCGGGCTTCCGCGATGAGCTTGTCGCCCGCCATGTGCGCGGCATTGCCGGCGGTGACCGTGGCCCGCGAGCCGTAGGTGCCGACGCCGCTCTCCACGGCAGCCGTGTCGGGGTGGCGCACCTCGAAGCGATCGGCGGGGAGGCCGAGGGCGCCGCCGAGGATCTGGGCGAGAACCGTCTCGAGCCCCGGCCCCATGGACGAGGCGCCGGTGTCCACGATGAAGCGGCCGTCGGGGCGGGCCTCGACGCGGGCCGTCTCGAAGGGACCGAGCCCGGTCTTCTCCACGTACATGGCGAGTCCGATGCCGCGCCGGATGCCCCGGGCGGCGAGGGCGCGCTGCTCCGCGCGCGCGGCGTCATAGCCGAGGCGCTCGAGGAGACTCGCGAAGAGCGCCGGGAAATCTCCCGAGTCGTAGACGGTGGGCACGCCGAAGGAGACGGTGCCGCAGTCGTACGGCATGTCGGCGGCCGCGAGGAGATTGCGACGGCGGATCTCCGCGGGATCGAGGCCGAGGCGCGCGGCGGCCACGTCCATGAGCCGCTCGCGGGCGAAGTTGCACTCGGGCCGTCCCGGCGAGCGCAGCGTGCCCACCGGGGTCTTGTTGGTGACCACGCTCCAGAGATCGCACGCGTAGTCAGGCACACGGTAGGGCCCGGGGAGGAGGGCGGCGCCGAACTCGGCGGGCAGGAGCGCCGCCGTGCGCACGTACGCGCCGATGTCGGCGTGAATGACCACGCGCATGGCGCGGATCCGCCCGTCCCCTTCGAAGCCGATCTCGAGATCGTAGGTGGCCTCGCGGGCGTGGTTGGCTGCGGTCAGATTCTCTCGCCGGCTCTCGACCCAGCGCACGGGACGATTGATCTTGAGGGCGGCCAGGGGGACCAGGATGTCCTCGGGGTAGAGCTCGCCGCGGACGCCGAAGCCGCCCCCGACGTCGACCTCGGTGAGCCGGAGGGCGCCCGGCGGCATGCCGAAGATCGGCGCCAGGATGTTCCGGTTGATGTGGATGCACTTCGTGGAGCCGATCAGATGCATCTCTCCCCCGGTGACGCCGGGGGGCGCCGCCATCAGCCCGCGCGTCTCGACGGCGGCCGCCGTCTGCCGCGCGTGGTGAAAGCGCTCCCTCACGACGAGCGCGGCTCCGCGTAGTCCTCCGTCCGCATCTCCCACCCGCATCTGGATGAGCGCGACATTGTTGGACGCGCTCGAGGAGAAGAGACGCGGCGCGCCCGCGGCGAGGGCGGCTTCGGCCGAGGTGACGGCGGGAAGCGGCGCGTACTCGACGGCGATGCGCTCGAGGGCATCCTCGGCGAGGTAGCGGCTCTCCGCCACCACGAGGGCCACCGGCTCGCCGGCATAGCGGGCCACGCCGCGGGCCATGGCCGGCTGCAGAAACGTGGCGGTGCCGTCGGGCGCGGGCACGCGGTTGGGAATGACGGCCGCCTCGGGAATATCCGCGGCCGTGAGGACGGCGAGCACGCCGGGCATGGCGAGGGCGACCCGCGTGTCGATTCCGACGATGCGCGCGTGCGCGTGGGGGGAGCGCAGCACGGCTGCCTCCGCCATGCCGGGCAGGCGCACGTCGCCCACGAAGCGGCCGCTCCCCGTGAGGAAACCCTCCGCGCCAAGCCGGGTCAGGGGCTCGCCGATCACGCGCGGCTGTCCCGCTCGTGCTCGCGAAGGACGACGGCGCCCGCTTCCTCGGCGCCCTCGGGATCGTCCCAGTGCCGCCAGACGTGCAGGCTCATGGCCCCGAGACCGACGAGGACGGCCACGGCCATGAGGGCTCCGCCCACGTAGGGCAGTTGATTGATGAGGGCCATGACCCCCAGGGCCACCACCAGGCAGAGCACGCGCACGAGCTTCGAGCGCTGAGACCTCGGGAAGAACGCGCGGGCGCCCACGTCGCCGAGGAAGAAGGCGGCCACGAGAAAGCCCACGAGGAGCGAGGCGAGATAGACGAGAAACAGGATGAGCCCGAGGGGAATGCCGAGGATGGTGAACATGGCCAGGATGGCGAGCACGGGGACGCTGACGCAGAGGAGGGCGCCCAGGCCGAGGCTCTTGAAGAAATCCGAGCCGACGGTCTGCGCGGCCAGCCGCGTGAAGCCCGGAAAGAGGAGGAAGAGCACGATACCCGTCATCATGAGCCCGACCGTGAAGAGGAGCCGGGAGACGGTGATGAGCGCAGCGCCCGTCCGCGCGAGCGTGCGAGGCAGCTCCGGCAGGTTGTGGGTGATCACGCCCTGGATCTTCGCCTTGGGAGCAATGCGGGCGTCGCGAGTGCTCCAGTAGGTAAGGTTGCCCTTGATGCGGGCGGTGGGCAGCACTTCGATCTCCTGGGCCACCAGCTCCACGTCCCCCTGTACCTCGCCCCCGATCACCACGACGGCGCCCGCGGCGTAGAGCTTCTTGCCGACCGTCCCCGCCATGCGCACCTCGCCGCCGACGAGGCGGGCGCGGCCCTCGATGACCGCCTCGGGGGTGACAACCACGGTGCCCCCACCCGCGTTCACGTTGTGCGCGACGCGCCCGCTGATGGTGACGGCGCCGCCCCCCGCCCGCACGTTCCGCATGACGGCGCCCCCGATCTCCACGGAGCCGGCGGCGACGATCAGATTGCCCTGCACGCGCTTGGCGTTGACGACGCGGCCGCCCCCGGCGACCAGATCGCCCTCGACGTCGGCCTGGACATCGACGCCTCCGCCGAAGGCGTAGAGGTCGCTCGCGACGGCCGGGTCTTTCCTGACCACGGTCTGGCCCACCGAGGGGTCGGCGGCCCCCGCGAGGGGGGGAGACAGGAGGAGCAGGGCGACCGCCGTCATCCCCGAGGCCAGTCGACGAGGCATCGGGGCAGTCTCCGCTTGGATGCTCGTCCTCGTCAAGCCGGCTATGCGAGGCGGGCGAGGTAGGGCAAATTGCGATACTGCTCCTGGGCGTCGAGGCCGTAGCCGATCACGAAGACGTCAGGGATCTCGCGGCCGACATAGTGGACGGTGACGTCGGCGGGCCGCTCGCGCTGCTTGACCACGAAGGCGCACACCTTGAGGGAGGCGGGCTTGCGTGTCTGGAAATTGCGCAGCAGGTAGGAGAGGCTGAGCCCCGAGGCGCAGACGCCCTCCACCACGAGCACGTCCTTGCCCTCCAGCGGCTCGTCGAGATCCTTGCGGATGCGCACCACCCCGGAGGCCGTGACCTGTCCGTAGGGGACGATGGAGATGAAGTCGAGGGTGGCGGGGATGGTGACGGCGCGCATGAGATCGGCCAGGAAGACGGCGGCGCCCTTCAGGACCCCGATGACGTGCAGGGACTTGCCCGCGTAGTCGGCCGAGATCTGGGCGCCCAGCCGCGCCACCTCGGCCTGGATGGCCGCCTCGTCCATCAAGAGCTCCCCGACTCCGTCGTGCACGGCCCGCATCAGCCGAACCGTGTCGCCTGCACGAACTCGCGGGACTGCCGGATGGCCGTGGCGTCCACGAGGCCCGCCGTCTCCCACTCGTCCAGGCACTGCGTGATGGTCAGGATGGAGTGCAGGGTGTAGCCCTTGGAGGCCAGGAGCTCCCGGCCGCCCTGCTCGCGGTCGATGAGGATGACGAGGTCCTTGACCATGAGGCCGGCGTCCTCCAGCACCTCGATGGCCTCGAACTTGCTCGCGCCGTCGGTGATGATGTCATCGATCAGCACCACGCGGTCGCCCGCTTCGTAGATGCCCTCGATGCGACGCTTGGTGCCGTAGCTCTTCTCCTCTTTGCGAGGATAGATGAGCGGCAAGTTGCCCTCGAGGCTGGCCGCCACGGCCAGGGGCAGTCCCGCATAGGGGATGCCGGCGATCCGGTCTCCCGCGCAGCGGCTCACCTCGGCGGCCATGAGGACGCCGATGCGGCGCAGCACGTCGGGAAAGCAGATGACCACGCGGAGATCGATGTAGAAGGGCGACTTGATCCCGGACTTGAGGGTGAAGTCACCGAAGCGCATGGTCCCGATCTCGAAGAGGCGCCGGATGAGGGTGGCGTGCTCGCGGGTGGTGGTCATGCGCGCATCTCCTCGAGGATGGCCGCGGCGGCCTTGGCGGGGTCGGCGGCGGCGGTGATGGGCCGCCCGACCACCAGGTAGTCGGCCCCCGCGGCCGCGCGCGGCGTGGCGATGCGCGACTGATCGTTCGTCTCGCTTCCCGCCGGCCTCACCCCCGGCGTCACGATGGCCCAGCGCGCGCCCATGGCCCGCCGGATCGCCGCGATCTCGTGGGGGGAGGCGACGTTGCCGTCGAGCCCCGCCTCCTGCGCGAGCCCGCAGAGATGGAGCACGTGGCCTTCGACGGAGGAGGCGACGCGGAGCTCGCTCGCGAGCGCCTGCCGGTCGAGGCTGGTCAGCACGGTCACGGCGAGGACGAGCGGTCGGGGCAGCCCGAGCGTCTGGGACGCTTCATGCGCGCCGTGGGCGGCCGCGCGCATCATGGCCCGGCCGCCCGAGGCGTGCACGTTGAACATGAAGACGCCGAGCCGCACCGCCTCGCGGGCGGCTCCCTCCACGGTATTCGGGATGTCGTGGAACTTGAGGTCGAGGAAAACCTCGCCGCCGCGCTTTCGCACCGCCTCGACCGCGGCGGGGCCGGCGGCGGTGAAGAGCTGCGAGCCGATCTTGAAGCGACGCGCCGTGCCGTGGAGGGCGTCCACGAGCGCGGCCGCCCGGTCGAGGGAGTCCACGTCCAGCGCGACTATTAAGCGATCCGCGGGCAGGCGATCCGCGGGCAACCGGTCCTCAGGGGCGCGCGGCATAGTAGTCCTGAAGCGACTGCACGCTCATCTCTCCCTTGAGCAAGGCCTCGATGCCGCCGATGGCGGCCTGGGCGCCGTCCACCGTGGTGTAGTACGGGATGTTCTGGGTCACGGCCGTCCGGCGGATCAGATAGGAGTCCTTGCGGGCGCGGCCATCTTCCGGCGTGTTGAAGACCAGCGCGATCTCGTTGCGCTTCATGAGGTCCACGATGTTTGGGCGCATGCTCTCGTTGACCTTGTAGACCATCTCCACGGTCATGCCCTGGCGCATGAGGAGCTTGGCCGTGCCCGCCGTGGCCACGAGCGAGAAGCCCATCTCGGCCAGCCGCTTGGCGACCTGGAGCACCGCGCGCTTGTCGCGGTTCTTCACGGACAGGAACACCTTGCCGGAGGTGGGGAGGGGCGAGTTGGCCGCGATCTGGGACTTGACGTAGGCCTTGCGGAAGTCTCGATCGATGCCCATCACCTCGCCCGTGGATTTCATCTCGGGGCCGAGGAGAACGTCGACCCCGGGAAACTTGATGAAGGGGAAGACCGCTTCCTTGACGGCGAGGTGGCCGACCTCGCGCTCCTCCGCGAAGCCGAGCTCGCGCAGAGAAGCTCCCAGCATGACCTTGGTGGCGAGCTTGGCCAGGGGCACGCCGATGGCCTTGGAGACGAAGGGCACGGTGCGCGAGGCGCGCGGGTTGACCTCGAGGACGTAGACCGCCTCGTTCTTGATGGCGAACTGGATGTTGAGGAGCCCGATGACGCCCAGCTCCTTGGCGAGCGCGCGCGTCTGAGCCTTGATGCGGTCGACCTGGTCGTCACCGAGGGAGTAGGGCGGGAGCGCGCAGGCGGAATCGCCCGAGTGGATCCCCGCCTTCTCGACGTGCTCCATGACGCCCCCCACGACCACGCGCTCACCGTCGGCGATGGCGTCCACGTCGATCTCCAGGGCGTCCTCGAGGAACTTGTCCACGAGGATGGGATGCTCGGGGCTGACCCGCACCGCCTCCGTCATGTAGCGCTGTAGGTCCTCCCGGTCGTAGACGATCTGCATGGCCCGGCCGCCCAGCACGTAGGACGGGCGCACGAGTACGGGGTAGCCGATGCTCTGGGCGATGCGCTCCGCCTCCTCGTAGGAGCGGGCGGTGGAGCCGGGCGCCTGCTGGAGGCCGAGCTCGGCGAGGAGGGCCGAGAAGCGCTGGCGGTCCTCGGCGCGATCGATGGCGTCGGGCGGGGTGCCGAGGATGGACACCCCGGCGCGCTCGAGGGGCACGGTGAGCTTCAGCGGCGTCTGGCCCCCGAACTGGACGATGACCCCGCGGGGCCGCTCGCGCTCCAGGATGTTCATCACGTCCTCGAAGGTGAGCGGCTCGAAGTAGAGGCGGTCGGAGGTGTCGTAGTCGGTGGAGACCGTCTCCGGATTGCAGTTGACCATGATCGCCTCCACGCCGGCCTCCTTGAGCGCGAAGGCCGCGTGGACGCAGGCGTAGTCGAACTCGATGCCCTGGCCGATGCGATTGGGCCCGGAGCCGAGGATCACCACCTTCTCGCGCGGGGTGGGGGGCGCCTCGTCCTCTTCCTCGTAGGTGGAGTAGAGGTAGGGCGTGTGTGCCTCGAACTCCGCGGCGCACGTGTCCACCATCTTGAAGGTGGCCCGGATGCCCGCCTGCAGTCGCGCCGCGCGCACTACGGCCTCGCTCCCGCCCACCAGCTCGGCGATTCGCCGATCGGCGAAGCCCATCTGCTTGGCCCGGCGCAGGACGTCGGGCTGCTCGAGGCCTGCCGCGCGGATCGTCTCCTCGTAGAGGACGATCTCGCGGATGTTCTCGAGGAACCAGGGATCGATGGCGGAGAGCTCGTGCATCTCCTGCGTGGACATCCCGCGCCGGTAGCCCTCGGCGAGGGCGAAGCAGCGCTCCGCCGTGGGAATGCGGATCTTCTGCTTCAGCGACTCGTCGTCGGCGGGCGCGGGGTCCATCACGAGCCCCCAGCGGTCCTGCTCGAGCGAGCGCACGGCCTTCTGGAGCGCTTCCTTGAAGGTCCGGCCGATGGCCATGGCCTCGCCCACCGACTTCATCTGTGTGGTCAGCGTCTGGTCCGCCTCCGGGAACTTCTCGAAGGCCCAGCGCGGGAACTTGACGACGCAGTAGTCGATGGCGGGCTCGAAGGAGGCGGGCGTCTCGCGGGTGATGTCGTTCCGCAGCTCGTCGAGCGTGAACCCTACCGCCAGTTTCGCCGCGATCTTGGCGATGGGGAAGCCCGTGGCCTTGGAGGCCAGGGCGGAGGAGCGCGACACCCGCGGGTTCATCTCGATCACGACCATGCGCCCGTCGGTCGGATTGATCCCGAACTGGATGTTCGAGCCGCCCGTCTCCACGCCGATCTCGCGGATGATGGCGAGGGAGGCGTCCCGCATCCGCTGGTACTCCTTGTCCGTCAGGGTCTGGGCGGGCGCCACCGTGATCGAGTCGCCCGTGTGCACGCCCATGGGGTCGAAGTTCTCGATCGAGCAGATGATGACGACGTTGTCCGCGAGGTCGCGCATCACCTCGAGCTCGAACTCCTTCCAGCCGATCACGGATTCCTCGACGAGCACCTGGCCGGCCGGGCTCTGCTGGAGGCCCCACTTGACGGCGGCCTCGAGCTCCTCGGGGTGGTAGGCGACGGATCCGCCCGTGCCCCCGAGGGTGAAAGACGGCCGGATGATGAGCGGGAAGCCCATGCGTCCCGCGCGCACGCCTGCCCGCGCCTCCTCGGCCGTGGTGGCGAAGAAGCCCTTGGGCATCTCGAGCCCGATCCGCGCCATGGCCGCGCCGAAGAGATTCCTGTCCTCGGCCGTTCTGATCGCGGGCAGCTTGGCCCCGATCAGCTCGACGCCGAAGCGATCGAGGGTGCCGTCCTCGGCCAGGGCGACCGCGAGGTTGAGGCCGGTCTGGCCGCCCACCGTGGGCAACATGGCCTGCGGCCGCTCGCGCTCGATGACCTTGGCCACGAACTCCGGGGTCAGGGGCTCGATGTACGTGCGGTCGGCCATCTCGGGATCGGTCATGATGGTGGCGGGGTTCGAGTTGACCAGCACCACCTCGAAGCCCTCTTCACGGAGGGCCTTACAGGCCTGGGTGCCGGAGTAGTCGAACTCGCAGGCCTGCCCGATGACGATGGGCCCCGAGCCGATCAGCAGGATCTTCCGGAGGTCAGTCCGCTTCGGCACTGGGTTCCCTTGGCACTCGCGCTGTGCTCGCCTGCGGGATCAACTCAGCTCTCGTCTCGCGCCGGCAGGGCCGTCGCTCAACTCGAACAGCGGGGCAGCGTCTCAGCTCGAAAACTTTCTCAGCACTCGCCTCGCCGCTCTCGTCGCCTACGGCTCCTCGGCAGCGTCTCAGCTCGAAAATCATTCAACCTGCCCGTAGACGATGGAGATCTCGGGCGCGGCCTCTTCGCGCTTGTAGAGCACGTCGTCGAGCCGGCCGGTGCCGATCCAGAGCGTCTCGCCGTTGCCCCAGAGCTTCTCGCCGAGCACGCTCATCCGCTTCTCGACGCGCTCCTTGACGGCGTGGGACTCCATGGCGAGCTCGCTCTCCGTGGTGAAGGTTGCCCACTCCGGCTTCTGGCCGGTCTCTTCGGTCTTTCTGTAGGAGATGAGATATTTCGGCATCCGATCACCCTCCTTCCATCAGCTTGATGAACCGCTGGAACAGGTAGTGCGAGTCGTGAGGCCCTGGCGAGGCCTCGGGGTGGTACTGCACGGAGAAGACCGGCAGCTCCCGATGCCTCATGCCCTCGGAGGTGCCGTCGTTGAGGTTCACGTGGGATTCGACGAGCCCGGCCTTCTCCACCGACCTGGGATCCACGCTGAAGCCGTGGTTCTGCGCGGTGATCTCGACGCGCCCGGTCTCGAGGTCCTTCACGGGATGGTTGGCGCCGTGGTGGCCGAACTTGAGCTTGTAGGTGCTGCCCCCGAAGGCCAGGCCCAGGATCTGGTTGCCGAGGCAGATGCCGAAGATCGGCAGCTTGCCGATGAGCTCGCGCACCGATTCCACGAGGTACGGCACGGCTTCGGGATCGCCGGGGCCATTGGAGAGAAAGAGCCCGTGGGGCTTTCGCTCGAGGACGGCCGCGGCAGAAGTGCTCGCGGGCACCACCTCGACCTCGCAGCCGAGCGAGGCAAGCTGGCGCAGGATGTTCCGCTTGATCCCCGAGTCATAGGCCACGACCCTGAAGCGCGAGGTGGGCGGCCGCGTGTAGCCGCGGGCGATGTCCCAGCCGCCCTCCGTCCAGCCGTGGGCCGTCTCCACCGTGACCTCGCTGACGAGATCGCGACCGATGAGGCCCGGGAGCGCGCGGGCCCTGTCGGCCAGTCGCGCGGGGTCGACCTCGACCGTGGAGATCACGCCTTCCTGGGCGCCGTGATCGCGCAGATGCCTCGTGAGCGCGCGCGTGTCGATGCCCTGGATCCCCACGATGCCCTCCTCGCGCATGTAATCTTCGATGGCGACGCGTCCGCGCCAGTTGGAGGGATACGGGCAGGCCTCTTTCACGATGAACCCGTTGACCCAGGGCCGCTGCGACTCGACGTCTTCAGGATTGATGCCGTAGTTCCCGATGAGGGGGTACGTCATGCACACGATCTGCCCGCGGTAGGACGGATCGGTCATGATCTCCTGATAGCCCGTCATCGCCGTGTTGAAGACGACCTCGCCGTGCACCTCGCCCGACGCGCCGCAGGCCTCGCCCGTGAAGACGCGACCATCCGCCAGGGCCAGCAGCGCGCGCGTCATGGCGAGACGACCTTGCCGCCCACGATGGTCATGACGGGCGCGCCCGTCCCGGTCGAGCCGGCGAAGGGCGTGTTGCGCGCGCGCGAGCGGAACTTGGCGGGCTCCACGGTCCACGGCCGCTCGAGGTCGAGTACCGTGATGTCGGCGGGCGCGCCCGCGGCGAGGCTGCCCCCCGGCAGGTTCAGGAGCCGCGCCGGCGCGGGCGAGAGCCGCTGCACGAGGGTGGAGAGATCCATGCGGCCCCCGCGCACGAGCCGGTCGAGCAGGAGGGGCACCGCCGTCTCCAGCCCGATCACGCCGTTGGCGCAGGCGCCGAACTCGTCTTCCTTCTCGGAGAGGGCGTGCGGGGCATGGTCCGTGGCGATGCAGTCGACGGTGCCGTCGAGCAGGCCCTCCAGCACGGCCTCCACGTCCCGCTTGGTCCGGAGCGGCGGCGCCATCTTCATGTTCGGGTCGTACTCCCGCACTGCCTCGTCGGTGAGCAGGAGATGGTGCGGCGTCGCCTCCGCCGTCACGCGCACGCCCCGCGCCTTGGCCTCGCGCACGAGACGCACCGCCCCCACCGTCGAGATGTGGGCGATGTGCACGTGGGCGCCCGTCAGCTCGGCGAGCAGGATGTCGCGCGCGACCATCACGTCCTCGGCCGCCGAGGGCTGGCCGGCGAGGCCGAGCTCGGTCGAGACCAGCCCCTCGTGCATGGCCCCGCGATGGGCGAGGTGCTCGTCCTCGGCGTGGCTGATGATGGGGGTGCCGAAGGGCAGGGTGTATTCCATGGCGCGACGGTAGATCTCCGCGTTCATCACGCACAGCCCGTCGTCGGAGAAGGCGACGCAGCCCGCCTCGGCCTGCTCGGCCATCTCGGCCAGCTCCTGGCCCTTGAGGCCGCGGGTGACCGCCCCGATCGCGTAGACGCGCACGGCGCCTTCCACGCGCGCCTTGGCGAGGATGAAGTCGGTGACGGCGCGGTTGTCGTTGACGGGCAGCGTGTTGGCCATGCAGGCGACCGCGGTGAAGCCCCCCGCCGCGGCGGCGCGCGTGCCGCTGGCGATGGTCTCCTTGTACTCGTAGCCCGGCTCGCGCAGGTGGACGTGGATGTCGATGAAGCCCGGGCACACGACCTTGCCCGCGGCGTCCACGACCTGGGCGCCCTCGGGCGCCTTGAGCCCGCGACCGAGCCTGGCGATGGTGCCGTCGGTGACGAGCACGTCCTGGACGCCGTCCAGTCCGCCGGCGGGATCGACGACGCGGCCGCCCTTGAGGAGCAGGCTCATGCCGCTCGGCGATCGGCGAGGAGGTAGAGGACGGCCATCCGCACCGCCACGCCGTTCGTGACCTGATCGAGGATGACCGAGTACTGGCTGTCCGCGACCTCCGGGGACAGCTCGACGCCGCGATTGACCGGCCCCGGATGCATGATGAGCACGTCGGGCCGGCAATGCGTGAGCCGGTCGAGCGTCAGCCCCCACACGCGCGAGTACTCGCGCAGCGAGGGGATGAAGCCGCCCGTCATCCGCTCGTGCTGCAGGCGCAGCATCATGATGACGTCCGCGTGCGCGATCGCCTCCTCGAGGCGATGGCTGACCTTGACGCCCATGTCCTGGCAGCCCGCCGGGATCAGGGTGGGCGGCCCCGCCACCGTCACCGTCATCCCCATCTTGCGCATGGCGTGGATGTCCGAGCGCGCCACGCGACTGTGCGTGATGTCGCCCACGATCGTCACGTTGAGCCCTTCGAGGTGGCCCTTCTTCTGGCGGATGGTCAGGAGATCCAGGAGGGCCTGCGTCGGGTGCTCGTGCGCCCCGTCGCCCGCGTTGATCACGGAGCATTTCAGGTGCCTCGCGAGGAGGGCGGGCCCGCCCGGGGCCTTGTGGCGGACGACGACCACGTTCGGGCTCATGGCCTCGATGTTCTTGGCCGTGTCCAGAAAGCTCTCCCCCTTCTCGGCGCTCGAGCCCGAGCCGGAGAAGTTGATGACATCCGCGGAGAGCCACTTGCCCGCGATCTCGAACGAGGTGCGCGTGCGCGTGGAGGCCTCGTAGAAGAGGTTGACGATGGTCTTGCCCCGGAGCGTGGGCACCTTCTTGATCTCGCGCGTGGCGATCTCCTTCATGGACTCCGCCGTGTCGAGGACCTCGATGATCTCGGCCGCCTCGGTGTCCTGCATGCTGACGAGGTCCTTGCGCTTCCAGGCCATCGCTAATCCTCTTTTCTCGAAGTAGGCGTGCCGGGAACCCGAGCATCTTTTGTATTCGCTCGCCTCGGCGCTTTGTCGGTCGCCTCGCCTGCGGCTGCGGCTCCTGATGTCTTGTTGGTCGCCTCGCCTGCGGCTGCGGCTCCTACGCGGTCCTGGCCGTCGTGCTCGCGGAGCATGACGGCGACGGACTCCTTGCGGCTCGTGGGCAGGTTCTTGCCGACGTAGTCGGGACGGATGGGCAGCTCGCGGTGTCCCCGATCCACGAGGACGGCCAGGCGGATGACGCGCGGACGGCCGAGATCCATGAGGGCGTCCATGGCGGCTCTTATGGTCCGCCCCGTGAAGAGGACGTCGTCCACCAGCACCACCGTGATGCCCTTGAGAGAGAAGGGGATCTCGGTGCTGCGCACCCTCGGCTGCTCGGCGCGGCTCCCCAGGTCGTCGCGGTAGAGGGTGATGTCGAGCGCGCCCACGGCCGGGCGCTTGCTCTCGATCCCCGCGATCTTCTCGGCGATGCGCTCGGCCAGCGTCTCCCCGCGGTTCTTGATGCCGACGAGGGCGAGATCGGCGCCGCCCGCCTGCTCGACGATCTCATGGGCGATGCGCGTCAGGGCCCGGTCGAGCCCCGCCTGGTCCAGCACCTGCGCCTTCTCCTTCGGCGCGGTCACCGCGTCGCTCCGTCCCGCGAGGGGCAAAAAAAATACCCCAAGCTGGGCCTGGGGCTGCACACGCCGAATTTCTGATGCTTCATCTTTGCTCCTTGCGGGCCTCTCAGGGTCCGCTTAAAGGAGTGAATCGAGTTGCTGAGCTACTCTACTACTCGGTCACCAACCTGTCAACTGACGGCGCCGAGCTGGACGACGGCGGCGGCCGCGAGGCGCTTGATTTCACCTTCAGGGTAGCCGAGCTCGCCCAGGACTTCCGCGGTGTGCTGGCCGAGGAGCGGAGCGGGGCGCCGGATGGCGGCGGGCGTGGCCGAGGCGCGGGCGGGGAAGGGGAGGGCGTGCACGGGGCCGAGCCCGGGCTGATCGAACGTGGCCACGAGGCCCAGGTGCTGGACCTGGGGGTCCTCGAAGACCTCGTGGAACTCGTAGACGGGGCCCGCGGCGATCTGCGCGGCCTCGAAGCGCTCGATCCACTCGGCCGTGGGCGCCGCGGCCAGGCGCGATTCCACGTAGGCCACGAACTCGTCGTAGCGCGAGATTCGCTCGGCATTGCTGGCGAAGCGCGGCTCCTTCTCGAGCGCGGGCTCGCCGAGCGCGCCGCAGAAGCGTCCCCACTGATCCTGGTTCATGATCACGATGTTGATGTAGCCGTCCTTGGTCTTGTAGGCGCCGCCCGGCGCGATGGCCGGGTTGCGATTTCCCTCGCGCTGAGGTCGCACTCCCGTGTCGAAGTAGATGGCGGTGGGGTCGGGCAGGAGCGAGAGGCTCGAGGCGAGCAGGTTGACGTCGAGGTGTTGCCCCCTGCCCGTGCGGAAGCGGTGCACCAGCGCGGCGGAGACGCTGCCGAAGGCGACCCAGGCCGCCGCGAGATCGGAGGTGGAGCCCGCGACGCGCGTTGGAGGATCACCGGGATGGCCGGTGAGCGCCATGAGCCCGCTCATCCCCTGGGCGATGGTGTTGTAGCCCGGGCGCCGCGAGTGCGGGCCGTCCTGGCCGAAGCCCGTCACGGACACGTACACGACGGCCGGGTTGATGGCGCTCACGGCCGCATAGCCCAGCCCGAGCTTGGTCGCCACGCCCGGCAGGAAGTTCTCCACGACCACGTCGGCCCGGCGCGCCAGCTCGAGGGCGATCTTCACGCCTTCTGGCTGCTGAAGATCCACGGCGATGCCGCGCTTGTTGCGGTTGATGGCGCCGAAGGAAGCGCTGATGCCGTTCTTGCCCCGCAGCACGCGGAGGTCGTCGCCCACGGGAGGTCGCTCGACCTTGATCACATCCGCGCCGAGGTCGCCCAGCATGGTGGCGCAGTACGGCCCCGCAATGACCCGCGAGAGGTCGAGCACCCTGATGCCCTCGAGCATCGTGCTCATGCCGCCGGCACGGTACGTCCCCTCGCCCACTCCCGCAGCTCTTCGATGTCTTCGGCGCGGGTGACGGAGAGCGGCTTGGTCGCCTTCAGCTCCTCGACGATGAGGTCGCTGGAGAGCTGGGCGCCGCGGGCGAAGGCGGTGTAGAGCGCGGAGACCACGGCTTGCTCGATCTCGGCGCCGCTGAAGCCGTCCGAGGCGGCAGCGAGGGCGGGCAGATCGAAGCCCGCGGGATCGCGGTGACGACGCGCGAGGTGGATGGAAAAGATCTGGCGCCGCTCGTCAGCCGTGGGCAGGTCGATGAAGAAGATCTCGTCGAAGCGGCCCTTCCGCATGAGCTCAGGGGGCAGCGCGTCGATCTGATTGCACGTGGCCACGAGGAAGACGGGCGCAGAACGGTCCTGGAGCCAGCCGAGGAGCCGGCCGAGGATGCGGCGCGACAGCCCGCCGTCGGACTCGGAGCTCGTCACCGAGGCGAAGCCCTTCTCGATCTCGTCGATCATCAGCACGCAGGGCGCCATGCGCTCGGCCGTGGCGAGGGCGCGGTCGAGGTTCTTCTCGGACTCGCCGATGAACTTGTCGAAGAGCCGGCCCGGCTCGAGCCGCAGGAGCGGCAGTCCCCAGTCCTTGGCCACCGCCTTGGCGGCCAGACTCTTGCCGCAGCCCTGAACCCCGAGGAGGAGGATGCCGCGTGGGGCGGGCACGCCGAACTCCTTGGCCTCCGGCGTGAAGGCGCGCTTGCGCTTGTCGAGCCAGGCCTTGAGGCCGGCGAGGCCGCCCACGTCACCCAGGTTCTCGGCCACGGGCACGCAGTCGAGCACGCGCTCCTTCGAGAGCAGCTCCTGTTTCATCTCCGCGATCACCTCGAGATCGCGGGGATCGAGGGTGAGGTCGTCGAGCACGGCGCGGGTCACGGCCCGCTCGGCCTCGAAGAGGGTCAGCCCTCGCAGCGCGGCGGAGACCTTGTCGAGAATCTCCGCGCTGGGCGTCGGCCCGAGCTTGTGCTGGCGCGCGAGGTTGACGAAGACCTCTTCGGTCAGCTTGCGCAGCTCCGCCTGGGTGGGCAGCTCGAGCTTGACGAGGCTCGCGAGGCCGGCCAGCTCCGGCGGCAGATCCATGCGGGGGGCGGTCATGACGAGGGCGCGCCGGTCGCGCGCGAAGGCGTGGGCGAGGTCCTGGATCGTGCGGACCACCGCCGCGTCGTTGAGCGAACGGTAGAGATCCTTCATCAGATAGATGCCTTCGTTCATCTCGGCGACGCTGCGGAGGGCCTTGAGGGGCTCCTTCGTCTCATAGATCGAATCGACGGCGCCCGAGCGACGCAGCCCTCGCGTCATGGTCCAGGTGAAGAGCGGGATGCGGAGGCGCCCCGCCACGCGCTCGAGGGCCTGCTCGGCGCGCTCCTCCTCGAGCGTCTCGATGGCGATGAGGGGCGTGCGCGAGCTGATGAGGATCTCGAGGGTGCGGAGCGTATCCATGTCGGGATCTCAGTCTGGCACGATCAGGAGGTTTCGCGCCAGAACTCCGTGCAGGTCCGCTCGTGCTGGATGGAGAGCCGGCCCGCCTTGACCACGAGCCGCCGGGGCGCCATGGTCGTCACGGCTTCGGCCGCGCGTTCCGTCTCCCAGAGCACGAGATCGGCGCGGGCGCCGACCCGGAGCCCATGCTCGGGCAGCCGGAGCATCCGCGCCGGATATTCCGTCAGCATGGCGAAGATGTCTGCGACATCGCGCTCCGTCCCCATGTGCGCCGCGGCGGTCATGAGATAGCCCATGAGGGCGAGGTCGCCCGTGCCCATGGGCGTGAAGGCGTTCAGGACATTGTTCGTGGCGACGGCGACCGTGACGCCCGCGGCGAGCAGACGCTTGGCCGGCGCGAGGCCGCGCCTGACGTTGCGGACGTCCTTGCGGCCCATGAGATAGAGATCCGTGGCGGGCAGGATGATGACGCCCACCCCCGCGTCCTTGAGAATGGCGGCGGCGCGGTCGAGCTCTGCCGGCTCGAGGGCCCCGAGCTCGCTCGCGTGCCCCACCGCGACGCGCCCCTGCCAGCCCCAGCGCACGGCCTGCTCCGCGACGTAGAGCACGTCCATGTGCTCGGGCTCGTCGAAGAAGTCGATGTGGAAGTCCACGTCGACGTCGAACTCGCGCGCCAGGCGGAACACGATGTCGATCTGGGCGTGGGCGTCCGTGTCGTTGTAGGGGCAGCCGCCGATGAGATCGGCGCCGCCCTCGAGGGCCCGGGCGAGGAGCGCTTCGGTGCCCGGGGACTGGAGAATGCCTTCCTGGGCGAAGGCGCACAGCTGGAGATCGATGGCCGGCGCGTACTCGCGCTTGAGGGGGATGAGCGCCTCGAGAGCCTTGAGGCCGACGAGGGGGTCGACCTCGACGTGGCTCCGCATGGCCGTGGTGCCCGCGCGCACGGCCAGGTCGAGGGCCCGGCGCGCGCGGGCGCGGATGTCCTCCACGGTGAAGCGGCGCTTGGCATGCCCCGTCACCCGCAGCGCCTCCGCGACCGTGCCCTCGACGGAGGGCGTCCGCTCGGAGAGGAGCGCCTTGTCGAGATGGATGTGGGCGTCCACGAGGCCGGGCGTGAGCAGGCGGCCGCCGCAGTCCACGGCTCGATGGGCGGGGCGCCCGGCCAGCGTGCCGATCTCGGCGACGAGCCCCGCGCGAGCGCCCACGTCGGCGATCCGGCCATCGGGAAGCCGGCAGCGCTCCAGCAGAAGGTCGAAGGGTGGCGCCATCACCGTAACGCCGCGAGCGCCTCGAGCGCCTGCTCGAAGCAGGCGAGGGGCGCGCGGACCACGCCGGCTCCGATCTGGCCGGTGCCGGGCATGCGTCCCGCGATGCCCGTATTGATGAGGGGGGTGATGCCGGTCTCCACCACCTTGCGCACGTCGATGCCCACGGGAGAGCCGCGATCGTCGAGGGCGGGGATGCGGAAGCGCGGGTGCTCGCCCACGCAGATCTCCGCCATCTCTTCCGTCACCGCCACCGCCTGTCTGAAGCCGCCCGCGCCCACGAAGGCGGCCACGGCGGGCGAGGCGGCCATGGCGAATCCCCCGAGCCCGATAGTCTCGATGATGGCGCTGTCGCCGATATCGGGATTGGCGTCCTCGGGGCCGAAGCCCGGAAAGTAGAGTCCCTGCGGCGTGTTGACGGGCGCGGTGAACCAGCGATCGCCGAGCCCCGCCACGCGAATGCCGAAGTCCGTGCCGTTGCGCGCCATGGTCGCGACGACGGTGGAGCCCGGGACATCGAGACATGGATCCGCAGACGCCTTGCCCGCGGCCATGGCCAGGTTGAGGAAGAACTGGTCGTTGGCCGCCATGAACTCGGCCACGCGGGCGAGCGCATCCGGGTCCCTGCCCGCGCGCGCCAGGTGGGGCATGAGCAGGCGCGCGAGGAGCGACGAGGCGGCGATATTTCGCTGGTGCATCTCGTCGCCCATGCGGAGTGCCTGGGCCATGAGCGCGCGGAGATCGATGCCTCCGCTGGCGCGGATGGCCGCGCCGAGGAGGGGGCCCGCCTCGCCCTCGATCCAGCGCAGCCGCTCGATGACGCTCGGGTCATTGGCGCCGAAGCGCAGGACCTTGCCGAGCCCCTCGTTGACGGTGGCGAAGGCGCGGCCGCCCGACTGGCGCTCCTCGACGAGGAAGACGGGCATGGAGGGCGTGACCATGCCCGTCATGGGGCCTGCCGCCCCCGCCGCGTGGCACGGCGCGATCTCCACCTCGCCCTTGACGAGGAGGTCGAGGGCCTCGGCATCGTCGGCCGCCCATCCCTCGTAATGGATGGCGCAGAGGATGGCCGCTTTCATGGTCTCGCAGGCCGTCTCCCAGCCGAGCGGCGGCCCCGCGTGGAGCACGGTGCGGCCGGTGAGCCCCATCACCGTGCGGGCGGGGCCGCAGTCGATGAGGATCGGCTCCGCTCCCGTCAGTCGTCCGAGCACGGTCTGATTGGCCGATGCGATCGTCACGCGTCCTCATCCTCGAGCGCGGCCAGGAGCGCGGCCTTGCGTGGATCGCCACCCGCCGGAGGCGACCACTCGACGTGAATCACGGGGACTGCGAGCTGTTCTAGCTCCTGAGCGAAGCCTTCGAGCCCGCAGTTGATCACGCGGAGCTCCCGGGCGAACAGGTCGGCGATCACGGATCCGCTCCCGCGATGCCCGCGGCGGCGCGGGCGGCCTGCGCATTGGAGGAGAGCACCCAGACCCCCGCGTTCTCGAGCTTCGCCAGCTGCGCGGCCAATCCCTGTGGATCGCCTTCGGTGCCGATCACGCTCGCCACCACGTGCAGCGTGCGACCCTCTTGCCGGGCCGCCTCTCGGGCGGCGCGCAGGGCGGGCGCGAGATCCCCGGCGGGGTCCGCCGCGGCGCCATGGCCGAGCACGATGTCGAGGAGCAGGACAGCGACACGAGGATCCTTGGCGAGCGCGGCGATGGCCTCGATCCGCGACGTGGGATCGATCATCGGGTGCGCCCGCCCGAGAGTGAATTCGTCGGCGCCGAAGTCGATGACGCGGTGGATGCCGACGCCATGAGGCCGGAGATTGCCCGAGACGGGGCCCAGGAGCGATTCGAGGAGGAGCGTGGCCTCGTAGGCGAGGGTGCCGCCGGCGTAGAGCCCGTGCACCGTCCGCTGGCCGGGCGTCAGCGTCGCGCGGGCCTCTCCGATCCGACGACGGATGGCGACGCCGTCCCCCGAGAAGGGCCGGGTCGTCCACGTCTCGCGCCGCAGCGCCGAGAGCGCCGCCGCGGCGGCGTCCTCGAGGGTGGAGACCCGTCGGACCTTGCCCTCGCGCGGGGCGACGCCGACCTCGCCGCCGAGCAGGGCAACCACGGCGGGCTTGCCGAGAGCGCGGAGCTTGTCCTCGACCTGGCGCTCGATCTCCGGCGCGGGCGGCTTGCCGATCACGACCACGAGCTCCGTGGCCGCATCGGCGCCCAGCGCATCGAGGGCGTCGAGGGTCATGGTCCCCCCGACGGCGCGGCTCATGTCGCGCCCGCCCACTCCGACGGCCTGCGAGATGCCCTCGCCTCCTGCGGCGAGAAGACAGGCGACCTGCTGGAGGCCGGTGCCCGAGGCGGCCACGAGGCCGACCCTCCCTCTCGGCACGACGTTGGCGAAGCCGAGAGGCGTGCCGCCCAGGTAGGCGGTGCCGCAGTCCGGGCCCATGAGCAGCAAGCCCTTGTCTCTTGCCAAGCCCTTGAGGGCGACCTCGTCCTCGACGCTGACGTTGTCGCTGAACAGCATCACGTGAAGCCCCAGGCGGAGGGCCTTGCGTGCTTCCGCGGCGGCCCAGGCGCCGGGGACCGAGATGAGCGCGAGGTTGGCGCCGGGAAGCCGACGGAGCGCGCTCTCCATCGTGCGCGGCAGGACGCGGCCCGTCGACCGGCGCCGCCGCCGCCGGGCCTCGAGAAGCTCGTCGGCGCGCGCGAGCGCCGCGCGGGCGTGGCTCTCCGAATCAGCCTCGACGACGATGACCAGATCATTGGGCCCCGCGCTCTCGGCCTCGGCGGTGAGAAGCCCGGACTGGCGCAGGAGATCGTGGTTGGCCGGCGTGCCCATGAGGGCGGCGACTTCTCTGACCCCCGCGGACGTCCGGAGATCACGCGCGAGGGCGAGAAGGACGACAGAATCCTGGTACGCACTCTTCCTGACGAGGCCCGCTCGTGTCATGCGCCGCTGCCGCGCTCGAGGGCCCGGCAAGCGAGGCGGATGCCGCCCAGCGTGTCCGCCCCCGACGTGGCGCCCACGCGAGCCAGGCGCTCGGCGGCAAGCCTCGCCGAGAGTCCGGACTCCGCGGTCACCACGGCCAGCACCGACTCGGCGAAGCGGCCGGCCAGCGCTTCCAGCAGGAAGTCTCGCGCGATGTCGGTGGTTCGAGTCCGCGCCGCCGCCGCGAGCGCCTCCGTGACCCGGGAATCTTCTGACAGCCAGTCAGAAGCCCGTCGGTGGAGAACGGCCAGGGCCCCGACGAGGCAGTCATCTCCCGCCGGCGTCAGGCCCTCGCCGAGGCCGATGAGAGCAAGCGCGGCCGCGACGACTGCGCCGCCGTCGCGCGTGACGAGGGCGCGCTCGAGAGCCCGAGCGGCAGGCGAGATGCTCGGACTGGCCGCTCGCGCGGCTTCCCCCAGCGCGTCGAGCGGGAAAACGAGCGGGCCGGGGGGCATGTGGAGGTCGACGCACTCGGCGGCCTTCCAGTCGAAGGCCGTGCCACGGAGAGTCATGCCCGGCGCTACCGTTCCGCGCCCGGGAAGCCGGGAGAGCGCCACCGCGAAAGGCGCCACGAGGACTCCGGGTCCCTGGAGCGTGAGCAAGCGACCATCGGACCAGCGCACATTGATGGCGCGCTCGAAGACCGAATGGACTCGACCGGCGAGCGAAGGGGCCCGATGCGCCCTCGCGCGGGTGAGGCTCCCCAGCCGGGTCACATGCAAGGTGGCCACGAGGCTCCCGCCCACCGGCATTGAATACGGTGGGGGGGTCTGGGGGACGAGCGGCGCCGCTCCCCCCCGGTCCCAATTAGCCCGCATGGCGAATGGCATCATACACGGCGCCCGAGATAGGCGTCGATCACCGCGGGGTTCTCCCGCACGGTCTGGGCGGATCCCTCGAGGATGACGCGGCCGCGCTCGAGGACATACGCGCGGTCTGCCAAGGCCAGGGCCTGCACGGCCATCTGCTCGACGAGCAGGATCGTCACGCCGTCCGCCCGTAGCCGCTGGATCGCCGCGAAGACCTCGCGGGCGAGCATGGGCGCCAGGCCCAGCGAGGGCTCGTCGAGGAGGAGCACGCGGGGCCGCGCCATGAGTCCTCGCGCCACTGCCAGCATCTGCTGCTGGCCGCCCGACAGGCTGGCCGCGGGGCTGCCGAGCTTTGCCGCGAGGGCCGGGAAGAGGGAGAGGGCGCGCTCGAGGTCGGCAGCGCTGACCGTTCCTCGACGCGCCGATGCTCCGAGCACGAGGTTGTCATGAACGCTCTGATCGCCGAAGATCCCGCGCCCCTCGGGCACGAGCGAGATGCCGTGCCGCGCCACCCACCAGGAAGGCCGTCCGGCGATGTCGCGCCCGTCGGCCGCGATGCGGCCCGCGGCGGGGCGAAGGACGCCCGCGATGGCCTTGAGCAGCGTGGTCTTGCCCGCGCCATTGCCTCCGATGACCGAGACGATCTCTCCCTGCCGCACCTCGAGGGAGACGTCGTGGAGGGCGGCGACGGCGCCGTAAGAGACGGCGAGGCCGGACACGGTGAGCGCGCTCATGGGGCGGCGCCGAGGTAAGCCTCGATGACGGCGGGGTCGCGGCGGACATCGGCGGGCGCGCCGTCGGCGATGACCCGGCCATAGTCGAGCACGGTGATGCGATCCGAGACCGCCATCACCAGGTCCATGTGGTGCTCGACGAGAATGGCCGTGAGCCCGCCTTCCCGGCACAGCTCGGTCAGCTGGCGATCCAGGAGGCCGATCTCCAAGGGAGAGAGGCCGGCCGCAGGCTCGTCGAGCATGAGTAAAATGGGCTGCGTCGCGAGCGCTCGCGCGATCTCGAGTCTCCGCCTGAGCCCGGCGGAGAGCGAGGCCGCGTCCGTGTCCGCGAGATCGTCGAGCTCGTGCGCGTGGAGCAGCGCGCCGGCCTTCGCCAGGATCTCGAGCTCGCGGCGGCGCGCGGCCGGCGTCCCCGCGAGCGCGCCCAGGACGGAGCCGAGTCGCGGGCCCGCGATCCCGACCGCGACATTGTCACGGAGGCTCATCTCGCCGAAGACCTGCGCGGTCTGGAAGGTGCGTGCGACGCCACGCCTCGCGATGGCGTAGGGCGAAAGGCCGTTCAGCTCGTGGCCGTCGAGGGCAACGGTGCCCCCGTCGGGCGTGTAGTAGCCGGACAGGACATTGAGGAGCGTGGTCTTGCCGGCGCCATTGGGGCCGATGACCGCGTGAATGCGGCCGCGCTCGATCGCCAGCGTCACTTCGGCAAGCGCGGCGACGCCGCCGAAGGACAGGCTCACGTCGCTCGCGGTCAATAGTTGGCTCGCGCCCCCTGATCTACTCGGCCCTCGCCTCGCGGCTGCGCCGCTCAGCTCGAACTGCGGCCCTCTCCCCCGCCGGGGGAGAGGGTTCCAAGGGAGCCCTGCTGCTATCCCTCTCCCCTCTGGGGAGAGGGTAGGGTGAGGGGCGGGCCGCACACGGCGCGCCTTCCATAGGGCGCCGACCACTCCTTCGGGCAGCCAGTAGATCGAGACGAGGAGGAGCGTGCCGTAGAGGATGAGGCGATAGTCGATGAGCCGGGTCAGCAGCTCGGGCAGCAGGGTGAGGACGAGGCTTCCGACCACCGGACCCGCGATGCGGCCGAGCCCGCCGAACAGGAGCGCGAGGAGAAAGAGGATGGAGGTCTGGAGGGTGAAGCTGTCGGGGGAGATATAACCGTTGGCGAAGGTGAAGAGCGCGCCCGCCGCTCCCGCGAAGGCGGCCGAGACGGTAAAGGCCACGATGCGAATGTAGTAGGCCGAGAGCCCCAGGGACTCCGCGGCGACCTCGCTCTCCTTGACGGCGACAAAAGCGCGCCCCCAGGCCGAGCCTCTGAGATTGGCGGTGAGCCAGAGGGCGAGCGCGGCCGCGAGCGTCACCGTCCAGTAGTGAGTTCGAAGGGCGGGCTTCGGGATGTTGAAGATCCCGCCCGGGCCTCCCGTCACCGAGCCCCACTCGATCAGCACGCCCTCCACGATAAGGCCGAAGGCGATGGTGACCATGGCCAGGTAGGGGCCGGACACGCGGAGCGCGGCCGCAGCCACCGCGGCGCCCACCACGGAGGTGACGACGACGGCCGCCGCGATGGCCGCCCATTCATTGAGCCCGGCCCGGGTGGCGCAGAGGGCCGCGGTATACGCGCCGAAGGCGTAGAGCCCCGCGTGACCCAGCGACGTCTGGCCGGTGAAGCCGGCGAGGACATTGAGCCCCGACGTCACGATAGTCAGGAGACCGACGCTGATCGCGACGTAGAGATAGTACGTATTGGAGGTGAGGAACGGAATCGCGGCGGCCGCGGATGCGAGCAGGATCCAGCCCAGCCGCTCCCTCACACCCGTCTCGAGGGCTTTTCGCCGAGGAGTCCCCAGGGGCGGGCGATGAGCACGGCGATCACGAGGCCGAAGCCGACGATCTCCCGAGCCCGCGTCGAGACATAGCCGGCCACGAATGATTCGACGAGGCCATAGCCCAGTCCGGCCAGGATGATGCCGGGGGCGGAGGTCAATCCGCCGATGATGGCCACCGCGAACGCCTTGAGCCCGATGATGGTGCCCATCTGCGGCGCCACGTTGAGGAGCGGCGCCAGGAGCACGCCGGCAATCCCCGCGAGGAGCGCGGAGAGCGCATAGGCGGCCATGACGGCGCGCGGGATGTTGATGCCCATGAGCCCGGCCGCCTCCGGATTCCAGGCCACCGCCTTGAGCTGCTTGCCGTAGGATGTCCGGTGATAGAAGAGCTGGACCAGCCCCATGAGGGCGAGGCCGACCACGGGCACCAGGAGCTCTTGAGGGTAGAAGCCCACGGAGCCGACCATGATCGGCTTCTGCATGAGGGGCGAGGGAAAGGCGCGGGCATCCTTGCCGAAGGTCAGCTGGGCCACGTTCTCCGCGATGATGCCCACGGCGATGGTGGCGAGGAGCCACGCCGGAGAAGCCCGCAGGAAGAAGGGCCGGACGGCCACGCGCTCGACGAGGGCGCCATAGCCGGCGAGGGCGACGAGGGCGATGAGGAGCGCGAGCGGGAAGGGCCAGCCGAGCGCCACGAAACCTGCGTAGGCGACCACGGCCCCCGCCATGACGGCATGGCCCTGGGAGAAGTTCATGGTGCGGCTGGTCACCCAGGTGATGTGATATCCGAGGGCGACCAGCCCGTACATGCTGCCGAGGGCCAGCCCCGTGACGAGCAGCTGAACGTACAACTTACTTCATGGTCACGGGAACGATCTTGCCGCCCTTCCACACGACCATGACGTAGTCCTCGTCCGTCAAGGCGTCGTGCTGCTCGGCCGTGAAGGGTCGCTTGTACGACTTGATCAGGCCCTTGTACTCGCTCTTCAGGCTCTCGAGGGCATCCCGGACCTTGGACCCGTCGGTGGCGCCGGCCTGCTCGATGGCGAGGGCGACGAGATGGAGGCCGTCATACGCGTTGGCGGTGCCCACGGGCGCGATGACGTCGCCCGGCTCCTTGATGCCGTGCTTCTCGCGCAGCACCTTGAGCACGAGCTGCCCGCGCTCGTTCTGCTTGCCGAAGAAGGTATAGGTCTGCAGGAAGGTGACGCCCTCGGAGAGGTCGCCCGTCAGCTCGGCGAAGCGCCCGCCCGAGATGCCCCAGTGCGAGATCATGGCCGTGTCCCAGCCGAGCTTGGCCTTGGAGCGCAGGACCTGGGCGCCCTCGGGGGCATTGGCCACGAGCACGATGTGATCGGCGCCGGCGTTCTTGAGCCGGAGGAGCTGCGGGCTCATGTCGGGATCGCCCCAGTTGAAGCGCTCCACGCCCACCGCCTTGATGCCCTTCTCGCCGAACCACTTGGTCAGCCCCGTCTCGTTGGACTGCCCCCAGGGGGTGTTCTCGAGGAGGAGGCCGGGCTTGCTCTTCTTCATCGTCTCCATGGCGTACCGGGACAGGAAGCGGTCGACGTAGTCGTCGTTGGCGGAGACGCGGAAGACGTAGTTCGGCGTCTGCCCGTTGCGTGTGATGTTGGTGCCGGCCGCCCACGCGCCCATGTAGGGCGTTTTCAGCTCGTGCCAGACGGGCACCTGGGCGAGGGCGACCGTGGTGTGCAGCCCGCCGAAGACGGCCACGACCTTCTCGCGCTCCACCAGCTCGCGCGCGATGGTGACGCCCTTCTGCGGATTGCCCTCGTCGTCGCGGACGACGAGCTCGAGCTTCCGGCCACCGAGCACGCCGCCCTTGGCGTTGATCTCGTCGATGGCGATCTGCAGCCCCCGCTTGATGGCCTCGCCCGAGGCGGCCGAGCCGCCGGAGACGGCGGCGGAGAGCCCGATCTTGACGGGCTCCTTGGACTGGGCGAGCGCCGGGCCCGTCGCGGCGAGCACGACGGACAGGAGCGAGGCGATGACGACGGAGAAGCGATGCATGCGATCCTCCTTGCGGGTCGGGGTCTACTGCTTGGGCGGCGTGATGCCGTAGCTCTTGAGCTTGCGGTAGAGGTGGCTCCGCTCGATGCCGAGCCGCTCGGCGGTGCGCGTCATGTTCCACTCGTGCGCGCGCAGCTCGCCCAGGATATAGGCGCGCTCGAAGGCCTCGCGGGCCTCCTTGAGGGTCTTGTCCTTCTGGGTCTCGTCGACCGTCCCGCCCTCCCGCGTGCGCAGGGGCGGGGGAAGGTCTTCGGGGCCGATGACGACGCGGGGGGCCATGATGACGAGGCGCTCGACCATGTTCCGGAGCTCGCGCACATTGCCCGGCCAATCATAGGCGAGGAAATAGGCGAGGGCCTCTACCGAGATGGTCTTGGGCCGCCGGCCGTTCTCGGTCGAAAAGAGCGCGATGAAGTGCTCGACGAGGGCGGGGAGGTCCTCTTTTCTCTTCCGAAGGGGCGGCACCTCGATGGGGATGACGGAGAGCCGGTAGAAGAGATCCTCGCGGAAGCGGCCGGCCGCGATCTGCTCCTGGAGGTTCTGGTTGGAGGCGGCGAGCACGCGCACGTCCACCCGGAGGGTCTCCTTGCCGCCCACGCGCTCGAAGGCCTGCTCCTCGAGCACGCGCAGGACCTTGGCCTGGGTCTTGAGGCTCATGTCGCCGATCTCGTCCAGGAAGAGAGTGCCGCCGTCGGCGAGCTCGAACTTGCCGCGCCGGCGCGCCACCGCGCCCGTGAAGGCTCCGCGCTCGTGCCCGAAGAGCTCGGACTCGATGAGCTCCTCGGGGATGGCGGCGCAGTTGACCTCGACGAAGGGCCCCTCCGCCCGCGCGGAGCGCGCGTGGACGGCGCGGGCCACCAGCTCCTTGCCCGCGCCGTTCTCTCCGTGGATGAGCACCCGGCCGTTGGTGGGCGCCGCGATCACGATCTGCTGGCGCAGCTCCTCCATGACCACACTCGTCCCGACGATCTCCTGGCCCCGCTCCACGCGCAGGAGGAGCTGCTGGTGCTCGCGCTGGAGCCGGGCGTGCTCGAGGGTGCGGGCGACCACGAGCAGCATCTTCTCGAGGGAGAGCGGCTTCTCCACGAAGTCGTAGGCGCCGAGCTTGGTCGCCTTGACCGCCGTCTCGATGGTGGCGTGGCCGGAGATCATCACCACCGCCGTCTCCGGGCGCCGCTGCTTGATCTCGGCCAGGGTCTCCAGCCCGTCCATGCCGGGCATCCAGATGTCGAGAAAGACCAGATCGGGCGCCTCGTCGGAGAGTCGCGAGAGCGCTTCCTGGGCCGAGCCCACCGCCGTCACGCGATAGCCCTCGTCCTCCAGGACTCCGCGGAGCGTGGCCTGGATGGCGCGCTCGTCGTCCACGATCAGGATGTGCTCGCCGGCCATCAGGTGGTCCCCACGGGTGGCGCGCTCTCCACGGGCGCCGTCGCGGCCAGCCGACCCACGGGCAGCTCGAGCACGAAGCGCGTGCCCTGGGGCATGGCGTCCTCGACCCAGATGGTGCCACCGTGATCGGTGACGATCTGGTGCACGATGGGCAGGCCCAGGCCCGTGCCGTTGGCCTTGGTGGAGAAGTAGGGCAGGAAGAGCCGCTCCTTGTCTTCGGCGGGGATGCCGGGGCCGTCGTCGGCGACCACGATGCGGGCCCGGCGGCTCTCCGGCATCCAGATGGTGTCGACGGAGACCTGGCCCGTGCCGCCGACGGCCTCCACGGCATTGTCGACGAGGTTGAGCACGGCCCGCTTGATCTGATCGGGATCCACGTCCACCGCCGGCATGTCGGCCGAGCACGAGGACTTGATGGCGAGGCCGGGGTGCGACTCTCGATAGAGCACGACCACGCCCTCGAGGAGGCGCCCGAGATCGGTCTCCTTGGGCTGGAGGGCGGGCATCCGCGCGAAACGGGAGAACTCGTCCACGAGCTGCTTGAGCCCCTCCACTTCCTCGACGATGGTGGCCGTGGCCTCCTCGAGCAGGCGCTTGTCCTCGGGGCTCCGGTTGGTCGAGAGCCGTCGACGCAGGCGCTCTGCGGAGAGCTGGATCGGCGTGAGCGGGTTCTTGATCTCGTGCGCGATGCGCTGGGCGACCTCGCGCCAGGCGGCCAGGCGCTGAGCCTTCAGGAGCTCGGTCAGGTCGTCGAAGACGAGCACCATGCCGAGGTACCGGCCGTCGGATCCCTTGAGCGTGGTCGCCGCGGCGAGCAGGGTGACGGCGTGCCCTTCGCGGCGCAGGTGGACTTCGCGCTCCAGCGTGCCCTCGCGGAGGCGATTCATGCGCTGGATGAGCGCGCCGATCTCCGCGTGGAGCGGGGAGCGCAGCACCGCCGAGCCGGGCTGGCCGAGGACGACGGCGCCGGTGACCCCGAGCATGCGCTCGGCCGCGCCGTTGATGGTGGTGATGCGGCCCGTGGAATCGAGCGAGAGCACCCCCGTGGCCACCGCCTCCAGCACGGTCTCCGTGTAGTGACGGCGCTGCTCGACTTCCTGATGCTTGGCCTGAAGGTCGCGGTAGGTCTCCTGCAGCTTTGTCTGCGACGAGGCCAGATCGCCCGTCATCCGGTTGAATGAGTCGACGAGGACGCCCAGCTCGTCGTCGGCCCGCACCTGGACCTTGTAGTCGAGATGGCCCGCGGCAACCGCGCGCGTGCCCTCGGCCAGCATCTGCACGGGCTCCGTGATGCCTCGCGCCAGGTAGAGCCCGAACCAGGTCGCGGAGAAGACGATGACGAGGGTCATGAGCAGGAAGAGCAGGATGTAGATGCCCTTCAAGGGCTGCCTCAGGAGCTTGAGCTGCTTGTACTCCAGGAAGGCCTGGCTGATGCCGCGCAGCCTCGACTCCAGGCGCTGGGGCACGTAGCTGCCCACGACCAGGGCCCCGACCACGGCCTTGTCGCCGCGGATCGGCACGATCGCCTGGATCATGTCTCCCTGGTCCAGCTCGTGGACGGTGGTCACTTCCTGCCCGGCGAGGGCCTGGCGGAGCTGCTCCCGATTGACCGAGCGCGTGAGCACGGAGGCGAGCCCGGGCTCCTTGGCGTGGACCACGGCCACGCCGCCACGATTGAAGACGGTGACGGCGGCGAGCCCCAGGCGCTCCTGCTGGCCGTTCAGGTAGGTGGTCAGGACGGGGCGCTGGGCGAGGCCCATGAAGCCCTCGCGGGAGACGACGTCGGCCATGTAGCGCGCGTGGCGCAGGACCATGGCCTCCTGTCCCTGGTAGAACGTCTGAGCGACCTCGAGGGCCTGGTCGAGGGGCTTCTCGACCTGAGGCTTGAACCACCCCTCGATCGAGGTGTTGATGAAGTTGGAGGCGATGATGAAGATCAGGATGGCCGGCGTGAGGGCCAGCGACAGGAAAGCCAGGACGAGCTTGGTCTTGAAGCGGGCGCCCAGCACCTTCTGCTTGCGCTCGAAGGCGAGCTTGACGAGATTGCGAAAGAGCAGGACCACGAGGAGAACGAGGACGATCAGGTTCAGGTTGAAGAGGGCGAACACGGCCAGGTTGGAGGCGAGGGGTACCTGGGGTGAGTGGATCCAGACCCTGAACCCCCACCAGGCGGCCAGGAGGAGGCCGAGGGCGACCAGGACGAGGAGCACGTTGCGCCGCCGCTTGCCGCGGATCTCGATGGGATTCTCCGCGGTCAGCGGGCTCACTGGCGTCTCGTGGGCGTGAGGAGCGGCGACTGCACCCAATCGGTCTCGGCCGCCTCGCCGTTGTAGCGGGCGAGCCACGTGTTGACTCCGTTCAGCGAGACGGCGGCGCGGAGGCGCACGAAGTAGAGCTCGTGCGGATCGAGGGAGGCGTCGGGGGCGAGCTTGCCCACCCGGAGCTCGGACACCACACGCTGAGCCTCGCGGAGCTGCTTGGTCACGAAGGGCTCGCGCTCCTCACCGGCGGTGGAGGCAACCTTGTACTCCTTGGTGGCCGGGTTGTAGGTCAGCTGGCGGTCGACGGTGCGCGACTGGATGAGCCGGTTGCGGAATCGCTGCTGCCACAGCTCGACCATGAAGCGCACGTGCACGGGCACGCCGCTGTGCAGGCTTTCGTGCAAGTCGGAGGGCACGGCGCCCAGCAGCACGCCCTGCACGGTGACGTCGAAGTCGTTCAGGAAGACCGAGAGGCCGGTGATCCGGAGGTCACTCTGGGCTCGAGTGGCCACGGGGGGCAGACAGAGCAGAAGCAGCAGCAGGGCGACCAGGGCGATCACCCGCGAGCGTGTCGAGCGGGTCAGGGTGTGAGATCCACGCATATGCCGGACACGCCATTATATCGTCCGGCCCGGCCCGGGAGCTTGAGAAGTCGGGGGAGGCTAGAGGGCGGCGATGCCCGGACGCGGAGACAAGCTCCCCCCCGGAACCATGGTGTCCGCGGGATGGAGACGGGCGCGGCTGGGACGAGGATGGCGCTCGGCGGCGAAGGCCCGTCTCACGGCGGCCGCCAGCTCATGATTGAGCGCGTGCCCGCCGTTCTTGCCGGTGACGTGCCCGCAGAGCGGGCGACCCAGGAGCCAGAGATCGCCCACGAGGTCGAGGATCTTGTGGCGGACGAACTCGTCCTCGAAGCGGAGGCTGTCGTTCAGGACGGCGCGCTTCCCGACCACCACCGCGTTGTCGAGCGAGCCGCCGCGGGCGAGCCCGTTCTTCCTCATCGTCGGCACGTCTTTGAGGAAGCCGTACGTGCGCGCGGCCGCCAGCTCGTCGACGAAGACCGCCTCGGTCACCTCGAGCGAGACGATCTGCTGGCCGATCACCGGATGGGGATTGTCGAGCGTATAGGTGACGCGGAAGCCGTCCGACGGCGTGATCTCGAGCCAGCGATGGCCGTCGCCCACCCGGATGGGCTCGCGCACGACGAGGGGCCGGCGCGGGACGGGCAGCGGCGCGGCGCCCGCCGAATAGAGGAGATCCACGAATGGCTTGGCGCTGCCGTCGAGGGCCGGCACTTCCTCCGCGTCGACGTCCACGACCAGGTTGTCGATGCCGAGCGCGGCCGCGGCCGCCATGAGGTGCTCGATGGTCCGCACGCGGACGCCAAAGGCTCCCACCGTGGTCGCGGCGCGTCCATCCACGACATGCTCGATGTCGGCGGGAACGAGAGTGCCGTCGGCGGCGCGGAAGAGAATGCCGGTATCGGCGGCGGCCGGGGTGAGGGTCAGCTGAACCGGCTCGCCGGAGTGGAGACCTATGCCTTCTACGCTGACCTTCCGTCTGATGGTTCGCTGAAGGTCCATGCTCGGCGGGGATATTAGCAATGCAGGTGCCACTGGGTCAGGTCGGCGGCAAGCTGCTGACTTGAAGAGCGTTTCTCTCCTCCGGCGCGATTGCCTACCCGGCGATTCGATGCGTGGAATACACGGCCTGCGGGCGCTTCTGTCTCATTTCCGCAACGAAAAAAAGCTTGGAAATCGCACGGAAGCGTGGTCACGCGGTGCCGCCGGTAAGATCGCCATACCTCGACTGGAGGAGCGCCAGGCCCACCGGCCCGGCCGTTTCGGTGCGAAGGATGCGCGGGCCCAGGCGACCGCAGATGGCTCCAGCCTGGCGGAGAGCGTCGGCCTCGTCATCGCCCAGGCCGCCTTCGGGG
>WNFC01002115.1_pt1 | contig 56653 bp, 55 predicted proteins | sample 5400541 | NCBI WGS metagenome assembly WNFC01 (sample SAMN13153342, study PRJNA577476) | soil metagenome | isolation source: 120 cm saprolite under Douglas fir tree site 2 hole 2 replicate 1 | place: USA:California | collected 2015-04-18
AGCCGATCCGCCAGACTGCGCGGTGTCCGTCCGGCGGTGGCCAAGAAGTCCAGGAAGTCGGCCAGGCATGACCTCATGGCCGCGATGGTCTTGCGTCGTAGTCCACGCTGGCGCAGCAAGAAGCCCGACATGTCTCGCACATTGAGCGCCGCGAGATCATCGATGCCCACCTCGTCCAGGTAGCCCAAGAACCGGCTGGCCGCCCTGTCTTTCGCGACCACGGTCGCCTCGGCGTTGCCGCGCCGACGGCACGAAACGAGGTAGTCGTCCCTGAGCGGGCGGAACTTCGCGGGACAACCGTCTTTCGCCGGGACCACCGTCCGGTCAACTTCGATCGCCCTGCCGGCCAGCACGTCTGCCATCAACATCACCGGCCGGCGAACCGCCTGGACAGCCCTGTCTTCGACCGGTTCCCGCAATGACCCCAACCTGACCCCGGTCTGGTTCGCGATGAAGTCGATGCACACCCGGTCACTCACCGTGTCCAGGCCGCGCCCGGCCAGGAAGTCCGCGAACCGCTCCAGCACGACCTGCTGGCGGTGGACCGTGCCCTCGGCCCTCCCAGCACCGCGCAACACCGCCAAGACGCGGCTGACGGAGACCCTGACATCTGCCTCTCCCACGAGAATCACCTCTGCATCCGGTAGCGGAATGAACAGACAAGCGATTCTTCGCCGATGCGCGCAGCGCCCAGGAGCGCTGCAAGCCAGCCCGCGCCGTCTCTGATCGGCTGGCTCGACTCGCTGGCCCGGTAACACCGACCGCCAGGATTATGCCGACGAAAACACTACCGGCGCAGCCCCCACAAGCAGAAACACGCCGGCAGGGCGCATAACCCCGCCGTCCACCTAATGCCTCTTATGGGGAATTCCCCATAAGAGGCACTACTTCGCGAGTCTCCTGATCGCCTCGGGCGCCGACGTGAAGACGGTGCAGGCGCGGCTGCGGCACGCTTCGGCCAAGACGACGCTCGACACGTACGGGCATCTGTGGCCGGACCGGGACGAGTCCACCCGCGCGGCCGTCGAGGCGGTCTTCGCCGCCCGGCTGGCAACCGCGGTTGCCACCTAAGGGGGTTCCCGTGGCCGACGAGTGGAGTGATCACCGCAAGATGCTATCTAGCGCCGCTGACGCCATCGCCGACGCGGAGGAGCAGCTCCAGGAGGCGTACGAGGAGCGCGCGAGCGCAGTCCTCGACGCATGGGATGACGGGATGCCGCAGCGGGAGATCGGTTACGAGCTAGGCGTCTCGCACACCATGGTGCAGAAGATCCTCGCTGGGGAACTCGACTGGGAGCCCCGGTCATGATTCTTGCGGACTCTGTGCGGACTGAGGCTGGCCCGCGATGACGTACCCGCAGGCCAGCCGCACCATAGTGACTAGCAGTCGAAGTACATCGCGAACTCGTGCGGAGTGGGGCGGAGCCTGACCGGGTCGAGCTCGTTGGTCCTCTTGTAGTCCAGCCAGGTCTCGATCAGGTCAGGGGTGAACACGCCGCCTTCAAGCAGGTAGTCGTGGTCCGCCTCAAGGGTGTCGAGCACCGTCTCCAGGGATCCCGGGACCTGGGGAATGGCGAGCGCCTCGTCCGGCGGCAACTCGTACAGGTCCTTGTCCACCGGCTCGTGCGGCTCGATCTTGTTCTTGATGCCGTCGATGCCGGCCATCAGCATCGCCGAGAACGCGAGGTAGGGGTTGGCGGACGGGTCGGGCACCCGGAACTCCAGCCTCTTGGCCTTGGGGTTCGAGCCGGTGATCGGGATCCGCACGCAGGCGGACCTGTTGCGCTGCGAGTACACCAGGTTGACCGGCGCCTCGTAGCCGGGCACCAGGCGGTGGTAGGAGTTCACCGTGGGGTTGGTGAACGCGAGCAGTGAGGGCGCGTGCTTGAGCAGGCCGCCGACGTAGTAGCGGCCCATGTCCGACAGCCCGGCGTAGCCGACCTCGTCGTAAAAGAGCGGCGCCCCGTCCTTCCACAGGCTCTGGTGGCAGTGCATGCCGGAGCCGTTGTCACCGAAGATCGGCTTGGGCATGAACGTGACGGTCTTGCCGGCCGCCCTGGCGACGCTCTTCACCACGTACTTGTAGAGCATCAGGTTGTCGGCCTGGTGCAGCAGCGGCCCGAACAGGATGTCGATCTCCGCCTGCCCGGCGGTGCCGACCTCGTGGTGCTGCATCTCCACCGTGATGCCGACATCAATCAGGGCCCGGACCATCGCCGAGCGCAGGTCGGTGTAGTGGTCGATCGGGGGGACCGGGAAATAGCCGCCCTTGTACGGGGGCTTGGAACCGAGGTTCCCGCCGTCTTCCTCGCGCCCGGTGTTCCAGGCGCCCTCGACCGAGTCGAGGTAGTAGTAGCCAGCGTTCGCACTCGTGTCGTACCGCACCGAGTCGAAGATGTAGAACTCGGCCTCGGGACCGAAGAACGCGGTGTCCGCGATCCCGGTGCCACGCAGGAAGTCCTCGGCCTTGCGGGCGACGTTGCGTGGGTCACGGCTGTACGGCTCGCCAGTGAGCGGGTCATGCACGAAGAACGTCATGTTCAGGGTGGAGTGCTCGCGGAAAGGATCGAGCAGCGCAGTCGTCGGGTCCGGCATCAGGAGCATGTCCGACTCGTGGATCTGCTGGAACCCGCGAATCGAGGAGCCGTCGAACATGCGGCCCTCGGTGAAGACCTTCTCGTCGAACGTCTCCGTCGGGATCGTGAAGTGTTGGACCGTCCCAGGCAGGTCACAGAACCTGACATCGACAAACTGGATCTTATTATCGCTGATGAACTTCAGGACCTCGTCAGCGCTCTTGAACATCAACCCTCCCTGAACGGTGCTGCACTGGGGGTAGCCGCTGTGCCCTGGCGCTGCACCGCACGCTGGGCTGGCCGCACGGTGTGCCTGCGGCAGGACGCGCCTTGGACGTTAGCTGGCAGCAATTACCGAGCCGTGTCCCTAGTGTTTCACACGTGTTACGCGTGGGGCCTGCGCCGCGCTCTCTGGCCAGAGGCCGGCCGCGGGGTTGCGGCGGGTCCCGGCGCGTGGCGGGGATACGGTGGACGCGTGACTGAGCGACGGTGGCCCGGGGCGTGGCGGCCCGGAATGCGCCCACTCGCCGAGCAGCGCTACCCGGGTGAGCAGTTCGGCCTCCCCGAGGATGGTGCCCGCTCGGTTGCTAGCATGGGCAGGCGCCTGGCGGCCCTGTTCGTCGACTGGATCCTGAGTACGGTGATCGCGCTGGCGATCTTCCACTCCCGGGGCTGGGGCACCCTGCTGGTCTTCGCGGTCGAGGTCTATGTGCTGACCGCGCTCACCGGGTTCACGGTCGGCAAGCGCCTACTGGCCATCCGGGTCGTCCGCCTGGACGGCAAGCCCGTCGGACCCGTCTGGGCGCTGGTGCGCACCCTGCTGCTGCTCACCGTGGTCCCGCCCCTGGTCACCGACCGTGATCTACGCGGCCTGCACGACAGGGCGGCGAACACCATCGTGATCCGGGTCTAGCGAAACCTGCGCGACAGGCGGGCACCCACCGGATGCCCGCCCGTCCTGTCATCCGCCAGTGACCCAGATGCCGCCCGGCGCTCCGCGCTCTCACTGGCAGCCTGGGCCTTGACGCATACAACCTATAATCATTACGATCATCTCCTCTAATAGGAGCGCCAAACCCTCCACCGCCGAGTGCCCGCTACGGTCCGCCTGGGCCCGTGGGTGCACCGGATTCCTGACGGCAGTGGCCTTCCCGGCATCGGTGGGCTGCGGCGCGTTCCAGGTAATTGGGAGATGCCAATGCAGGCACTGCTCCGAAAGGTCACGCCCGGGCTCGCGATCGCTGCGGCCTCGGCGCTCGCTGTGACCGGCTGTGGCTCGTCCTCTTCCGGGGGCTCGGGTTCCAGTGGGTCCACGATGAATATTGGTGTGATCTACCCGTTCACCGGTGCCAACGCCGATCAGGGCGGCATCGGCATGGCCGGCTGCCTGGCCGGGGTAGGCGAGGTCAATGCGGCTGGCGGGGTGCTCGGCCAGAAGTTCGTGTGCAAGGCCTTTGACACCAAGGGTGACCCGGCTGACGCCACGTCCGCGGCGAACCAGATGATGGCCTCGGCCAGCCCGGTGATGGTGATCGGCGCCTCCGACGACGCGGTGACCACCGCGCCCATCGTCACCGCGGCGAACGTGCCGAACTTCGCCACCATCGGTGACCCGCATTTTGACCACCAGACGAACCAGTACTTCTACCGGATCACGCCCTCGGACGCGCTCCAGGGCGTCGCCCTCGGGTACTGGGCGGCCAACCACTTCCAGCGGCCGGCCGCGGTGTTCACCAGCGACCTGGGCGCGCAGACGTCGGTCCCGCCGATGCGTTCTGAGATAACCAAACTGACGCACAAGATGGTCGCCGACGTCACCCTGGCGCCGGGCCAGAGTTCCTACCGGACCGAGATCGCCAAGATCATTGCTGCCAAGCCGGACGCGATCATTTCGGAGATGGACCCACAGTCCGCCGCCACGTTCCTGTCGGAGTACCAGCAGCTGGCCGGTCATCTGCCGATCATCCTGGGTACCCAGCGGACCAGCAACAGCGACTGGATACAGGCGGTGCTCGGCGGGATCGGCCAGGCCAGCTACACCAGTTCCATCAAGGCGATCACGCCTTATGTCCCGCCCACCAGCCCGAGCCACACGGTCTACGCGACCTGGCTGATGAAGCAGAGCGGCAAGGTGAAGGACCCGAGCCAGTATCTCCAGCACCCGTACGCGATCGCCGACTATGACGCGATCAACATCACGGCGCTGGCCATGGTGGAAGCGAAGTCCACCTCCCCGACCGCCTACAACAAATTCATCACCAAGGTGACCGCCGTGACCCCTGGTGCCGTGCAAGTGCACAGCTACGCGGCGGGGCTCGCCGCGCTGAAGGCTGGCCAGCAGATCCAGTACCTCGGCGCGGGCGGGACGCTCCCCTTCAACCAGTACCACAGTGCCGAACGGGCGTTCTCTTTCGACAACTACGACCCGGCGAGCAAGTCGATGACCCCGGTCACGGTCATTCCGGGCTCGGTCCTGAACAGCTGAGCAGACCTGCCGACCCCCGGTGGGCGCGGCCCGGCTCGGCAGGGCCCTCCCCCGGGTCAGCCGGGCCCGGGCCGCGCCGAGGGGAAAGCGGGGCGGCTCTTGCCCGGGCCCAGCCGGGCAAGAGCCGCCCTGGGGGGAAGCCCGGGGCGAGGAAGGGCTGGGACGATGATGCGGATGGACAATGAGCCCGAGGGAGCGAGATAGTGGCACCTACCTGCGGGCGGGCCGCCCGGGCCGGAGCCTGCGCGGCGCCGCGGGCCGGGTGGCCCACGACGATCGAGCCGGACGTCGCGGGAGCTAGCGCCACATGAATCAGTTCACTCTCGCGATCGGCTTCGGGCTCGTGACCTCCTCGATCCTCGCGCTCAGCGCGGTGGGCTTCACCCTCCAGTTCGGTGTGTCCAACATTTTCAACCTCGCCTACGGAGACGTGATGACCGTGTCGGCCTTCATGGCCTACGTGGTGGACGCGGCCGGCGCGGGCATCTGGCTGGCGATGCTGGCCGGCGCCGCGACGGGTGCGGTGGTGTCGGTGGCGATCAGCAGGCTGGTGTTCACGCCGTTCCTGCGCCGCGGAACCTCCAGGTTCGCGATGGTGATGGTCTCGCTCGCGCTCGCGGTGATCTTGCAGAACGCGATCCAGGTGGTAGCTGGCACCAGTTTCCGCAGCTATGCCGAGAGCCAGGGCCGCTCACTGCACTTTCTGGGGATGATCCTGACCCGGTACCAGTTGGTGATCATCGGGGTCGCGGCGGCGAGCATGCTCGCCCTGCACCTGGTCCTGCGGTACACCCGGATGGGCAAGGCGCTGCGGGCCACCGCCGCCGACCCCGAACTGGCCCGCGGTTGCGGGGTGGCCACGGACCGGGTGTCGGCGATGGCGTGGGCGATCTCGGGCGCTCTGTGCGGGCTGGGCGGGGTCACCCTGGCGCTGAACCTGGCCAGCTTCAACTTCACCTTCGGCAACGCGTTCCTGCTGATTATCGTCGCGGCGGCGGTGTTCGGCAGCGTCGGCCAGCCGTATGGGGCGATGGTGGGGGCGGTCGTGATCGGCATGGCCAGTGAACTCTCCGCGATATGGACCCCGGCCCTCAAAGAGGTGGTGGCGTTCGTCATCCTCGCCGTCATCCTGCTGGTCCGCCCGGCCGGGCTGTGGCGGAAAGGCTTCGTACAGATGGATGTGGCGGCGCGATGAGTTCGGCCTATCAGTACTACTTTCTGACCCTGCTGGTGTTCTTCGGCGTGAACACGATCGCCTGCTGGTCGCTGAACCTCCAGTACGGGGTGGGCGGGGTGATGAACTTCGCGTTCATCATGTTTCAGTCCATCGGCGCCTACATCGGCGGCGTGCTCACCCTGGGGCCGTCCACCGGGGCGAGTTTCCAGCAGTACATCCTGGGGGCGACGCTCCCGTTCCCGCTGCCGTGGCTGCTGGCGGCCGCGGCCGGGGGGGTGCTGGCCTGGGTCGTGGGGTCGTTTGCGCTGCGCCCAGCCCGGCGTGATTTCCAGGCGATGGTCATGCTGGTCGTCTCTCTCATCGCCAGCACCCTGGTGCTGACCGAGGCATCCTGGTTCAACGGGCAGAACGGCATCGCTGCGATCCCCAAGCCGTTCCAAAGCCGCCTCAACCTCGGAGAGGTCCGGTACGGCTGGTTCTACGTGGCGATGCTCTCCGTGGTGGTAGTACTCGTATACGGCCTGGTGCACCGGCTCACAGCCTCGCCGTGGGGGCGCCAGCTGCGGGCGATGCGTGAGCATCCCGATGCGCTTCAGTCGCTTGGCGTCAACATCAAGGCCGAGAGCATGAAGGTCTACGTGCTCGGCGGGGCGCTGGCCGCCCTGAGCGGGGCGATCCTGGTCCAGTTCATCGGGGCCTGGTCGCCGGGCTCCTGGAGCACCGGGGAGACCTTCCTGTATTTCGTCGCGATCATCGTCGGCGGCGTGGGCAACAACTTCGGCGCGATGCTCGGCGCGGCGGTCGTGCTGGGCGTGTTCGAGGAATCGCTGCGGTACCTGCCATCGTTCGGGTACGCGGGCGTGGCGGAGGCTATCCAGTTCATGCTGCTCGGCGTGCTGATCCTGGCGTTCTTGTGGTTCCGCCCGTCGGGGCTGGTCCCCGAGCGCCGCCGCCGCCTGGCCCGGGCCCAGCCCGTCCCGGCTGCGGCGGGCGGGGGCCTGGCTGGGGACGCCGGCCAATCACGGACGGTGAGCCCATGACCGCCGCCGCACCGCAACCAGGCGAAGCCGCCACCGGGACCCCCGCCGCCGGGACCCCCGCCGCCGGGACCCCCGCCGCCGGGACCCCCGCCGCCGGGACCCCCGCCGCCGGGACCGCTGCCGCCGGGACCGCTGCCGCCGGGACCGCTGCCGCCGGGACCGCTGCCGCCGGGACCGCCACGGGGACCGCCGCCGGGACTGCCGCGGAGCCCGCTGCTGCCGGGGCTGCTGCTGCGTTGCTGGAAGTAAGTGACCTGCGGGTGGAGTTCGCGGGGGTCCATGCGGTGGCGGGAGCCAGCTTCGTGATCATGCCGGGTGTCATCACCGGGCTGATCGGTCCTAACGGGGCGGGCAAGTCAACCACCCTGAAACTGATCGCCGGCTCCGAGCGGCCCACCGGCGGCCGGGTGGTCTACGGCGGGCAGGACATCACCGGCCACCCGGTACACCAGGTGGCCCGCCGCGGCCTGATCCGCACCTTCCAGCTTTCGAGCGAGTTCGCGCGCCTCACCGTGCTGGAGAACCTCCTGGTCGCGGTGCCCGGCCAGCGAGGGGCGAGCTTCCTGTCCGCGCTGCGCGGCAAACGCTACTGGCGGGCGCAGCAGGAGGAACTGCTCACCCGCGCCTCCGCGCTGCTGGCCGAGTTCGGCCTGACGCATGCCGCTGACCAGTACGCCGGGGAACTCAGTGGTGGCCAGAAACGCCTGGTCGAGATCATGCGGGCGCTGATGGCCCAGCCCAGGATGCTCCTGCTTGATGAACCGCTCGCCGGGGTCAACCCGAGCCTGCGCGAGGCCATCACCGAACACCTCGCCCGGCTCCGCGACGAAGGCCTCACCATGCTGATGGTCGAGCACGAACTCGCCGCCGTTGACCGCTGCTGCGACTCGGTGATCGTCATGGCCGCGGGCCGGGTCCTGGCCGAGGGGCCGATGCAGGAAATCCGCGCCAACAAGGAGGTCGTCGATGCCTACCTCCTCGGCTGAGGATCGCGACCAGCGGGCGCACCTGCGGCTCACCGCGGTGGCCGCCGGGTATGGCACCGCCCCGGTGATCCAGGACGTGAGCCTCACCGTCGCCCTCGGCGAGGTTGCCACCGTCATCGGCCCCAACGGGGCCGGGAAAAGCACCCTGCTCAAGACGGTACTGGGCATCCTGCGGCCCAGCAGCGGTGAGATCACCCTGGCCGGCGGGCGGATCACCGGCCTGCCGGCCAACCAGGTCATCCGCCGCGGAGTCGGGTACGTGCCCCAGGTCAAAGACGTGTTCGAGCCGCTGACCGTCAAGGAGAACCTGGAGATGGGCGGCTACACGCTTCCGCAGCGCGAGGTGGCCGGCCGCATCGAGGAGGTCATGGACCGCTATCCCGCGCTCGCCGCGATGCGCAACCGCCCGGCCGGGTACCTCAGCGGCGGCGAGCGCAAGCTGCTGGCGATGGGCCGTGTCCTGATGCGCCGGCCCAGCCTGCTGGTGCTGGACGAGCCGACCGCCGGGCTCGCCCCCCAGCTCGCGCACGAGTTCCTCACCCGCCACGTCACCGAGTTGGCCGGCCGCGGCGTAGCCATCTTGCTGGTGGAGCAGCACGCACACGAAGCCCTCGCCATCTCCGACTGGGCCTATGTGATGGCAGCCGGCCAGGTCCGGCTGTCGGACGCGGCAGCCGCCCTCGCCCAGCGTCCCGACCTCGGCGACATCTTCCTCGGACTCGTGCTGGTCCTGGATCACGTCCACGATCGCGGGCCGTCCGCTGGCGAGGGCCCGATCAAGCGCGGGCAGCAGGCCGTCCGCTGATTCCACCCGCTCACCATGCGCCCCGAGCAGCCGGGCGAAGGCGGCGAAATCCGGGTTGCCGTAGAAGACACCGAGGTAGCGCCCGTCGTGCGCGCTTCGCTGACGGTCCCGGGTGTTGCCGAAGGAAAAGTTGTTATTGATGACGTTCACCACCGGCAGGTTCTCCCGGACCGCCGTCTCCAGGTCCTGGGCGACCATCCAGAAACTGCCGTCGCCGCTCACCGTGATGATCCGCTCATGCGGCCGGGCCAGCTGCATGCCCATCGCCGCCGGGAATCCCCAGCCCATGCTGCCGCCTGCGGCGGCGTAATAGGTGTCGGGGGACGTGAAGTCGATGTGCCGCTGTATCCACACCCCCATGCTCGGCGCGTCCTGTACCAGCGTGGCGCCGGTACGGCCGAGCACCGTGCGCAGCGCGGCGACGAGCGCGGCGGAAGGCACCAGCGCGGCGCCCGGCGGCGGCGCGGGCAAGCCGGCCTGCTGCTGGTAGGCGGCGTGTGCGGCCTTCACCCGCGGGCCGCGCAGGTCGCCTGCCGACTGCTGCGGCCCGGCGGCCGCGTGGCCCGCAGCGGCCCAGCCCGCCCCGGGGTGGCCTGTGGTTTCGTGGCCTGTGGTTTCGTGGCCTGTGGTTTCGTGGCCTGTGGTTTCGTGGCCTGTGGTTTCGTGGCCTGTGGTTTCGTGGTCTGTGCCCAGCGCGTCGATTGCGGCGGCCAGGGCAGCGGTGGCCTCGGCCGCGTCGGCGCAGATGCCGATCGCCGGCACGTAGTACCGGCCGAGGCTGTCGGCGTCGATGTCGACCTGGATGAGCGTGGCAGCGGGGGAGAGCAGGGTCCACCGCCCGGTGGTGAATTCGGAGAACCGGCAGCCGATCGCGAGCACGACATCGGCCTCCCGGACCAGGTCTTCAGTGACCGGGACGGCCCCGTAGCCGAGGGATCCGCAGAACAGCGGACTGTCGTTAGGAAAGACGTTCTTGCGAAGCCAGCTCGTGACCACGGGAACCTGCAGGCCCTCGGCCACCCGGATGAGGCTGGCGTCGTAGCCGGGCCCGTGCACCCCGCCGCCCGCTATGATCACCGGCCGCTGAGCCCCGGCCAGCAGCCTCGCGGTCTTCTGCACCGCGCGGGCCTGCGGGGCGGGCGGCGCGCTGCGGGCGCTCGGCTGGAAGGTGGCCTCGGCCGGCGCGATCTGCACGTCCAGCGGCAGTGACACCATCACCGGCCCGGGCCGTCCGGAGAGCGCGGTCCGCACGGCGCGCTGCATAAGCTCGGGGATCCGGCTCGTCTCATGGACCTCCACCGACCACTTGGTGATGGGCTCGAAGAACCGGACGAGGTCCATCTCCTCGAACGCCTCGCGGTGGTAGATCTGATCCGGCACCTGGCCGACGAGCGCGAGGACCGGGACCGACTCGGCATGGGCGTTGTGCACGCCGATCGCCAGGTTGGCCGCACCCGGCCCGCGGGATGCCAGGCAGACGCCCACGCCGCCGCTGGCCCGCGCGTACCCGTCGGCCATGAACGCCGCGACCTGCTCGTGCCGGGCCGAGATGTACCGCATGCCGGGCTGCTGGCCGATCGCGTCGATGAGGTGCATGACCGTGGTTCCGGGCAGCCCAGCGACGTGCCGGACGCCCTCGCGCCGGAGCGCCTCGATGGCGATCTGCGCGCCGTTCACCTGCCCGCCTCCACGAGGTGCCCGTCAGCCGAGCATGATGTTGAGGGTCTTGAGCTGGGTGTAGCTGAGCAGTTCATCGAGGCTTTCCTCGCGCCCCACGCCGGACAGCTTCATCCCGCCGAACGGAACCCCGGTGAAATGCGCGGACGATCCGTTGATCCAGAGATATCCGGCGTCAAGAGCGGAGGCGACCCGGTGCGCGGTGTTGATGTCGTTGGTCCACACGCTTCCGGTCAGGCCATAGTCGACCGCGTTGGCGATGCTGATCGCCTCGTCCTCGTCCTTCCAGGTGATGGCGGCCAGCACCGGGCCGAACACCTCCTCGCGGGCGATCCGCATGTCCGGCCGCACGCCGCCGAAGAGGGTGGGCGCCAGGAACAGCCCCCGCGCCTTCTCAAGGCCCGGAGGGCGGCCGCCGCCGGCCAGCACCCGGGCGCCCTCGTTGGTGGCGATCCCGATATAGCGCAGGGTCTTGTCGTACTGGGCGCGGGTGGCTACGGTCCCCATCTCGGTCGCGGGGTCCAGCGGGGAGCCGATCCGGATGGCCGACATGCGCGCTACCACCCGTTCCAGCACGTCGTCCGCGATCGACTCGTGCAGCAGCAGCCGGGAGGTCGATCCGCAGGACTGTCCCGCCGACCGGGCGAAGTTCATGCCCGCCACGGCGCCGGCCGCCACCGCGTCGGGGTCGGCGTCGGGGAACGCGATCAGCGCGTTCTTCCCGCCGAGTTCCAGCGTCACGTCCTTCACCCCAACCTCGGCCGCGTCCCGCTGGATCGCCCGGCCGGTCGCGTCGCTGCCGATGAAGCCGATCCGCCGGATCGCCGGGTGGCGCGCCACGGCGCGGCCGGCCGTCGGCCCATCGCCGACGACGACGGACAGCACGCCAGGTGGCAGGACGCTGGCGAACAACTCGCCCATGCGCAGTGCCGACAGCGGCGCGGACTCCGGGGGCTTGAGGATCACCGCGTTGCCCGCCACCAGCGGCGCGGCGATCTTCCCCGCGGCGAACATGACTGGGTGGTTGAACGGGATGATCCGGCCGACCACACCGAACGGCTCACGAACCGTGAGGTGCAGGTTCTGCGCGGAGGCCGGAATGGTCGAGCCCTTGATCTCGATGCCGAGCCCGGCGAACAGGCGCAGCGTATCGGCGGCGATGGCCACATCCAGGTGCATCCCGGTGACCGGGTGGCCGCCGTCGATGGCGTCGAGGAGGGCTAGCTCATCGGCGTTCTCCTCCAGCACCCGGGCCAGCTCGCCGACCAGGGCGCCGCGCTCCCGCGGTGGCACTCGCCGCCAGGTGGCCGCGGCGGGCAAGGCTGCCTCGACCGCCGCGCCGACGTCGGCGGCGTCCCCGTCCGGGACGGTGGCGATGATGTCCTCGGTTACCGGGCTCTCGTCGCTGAAGTGCCGTCCCGAGCGGGCCGGCATCAGGCGCCCTCCGATGAGCAGTGACCACTCACGGTCGCCGAGCGCGGGCAGGCTGGGTGCTTCTTCGGTCATGGCGGACACCTTTGCTGCGGGAGCACGTTGTTTCCAGGCGGTCTACTAGGTCAAGCCCGGACCGCGCCCATTCGACCTCGTTGCGCGCCCGGGTCACGAGGCCCCGGTAGACGTGGGTCTTGTACGCGACGATGGCGTCGTGCATGTGCTCCGGCCAGGTCGCGAGGCGCAGCCGGAGCAGGGTCGTGTCCCGGTTCTCCAGTTGCTCGACGTGCGCTTCCCACTGGCGCTGCTGTTGCTCATGATGGGCCAGGTGCGCCTGGAACTGGCGCCTGGCGTTGGCCAGGGAGCCGAATTCGAAGTACGTCGCCTTGAGGTAGGCGCCGTCCCGCTCACGGGGCAGCGGAGTGAGTTCCCCGACCCAGCGCCGCAGTTCGGCGCGGCCCTCGTCGGTCAGGGCGTAGGTTCGCTTGGTCCCGTGCGTGCCGCGTGGCTCCTCGCGGCCCTCGATCAGGCCCGCCGTCTCCAGGCGCCGCAGTTCCGGGTAGATCTGCGAGTGCGGGGCGTGCCACACGAAGGCGGCGGACTGGTCGAACTGCTTGGCCAGCGTGTACCCGGTCATCGGCGTGGCGTCGAGCAGGGCCATCAGCGCATGACGCAGCGACATCAGACCACGTGGGCCTCTCTGGTCTCCGGGGCGAACAGCTCAGCGGGATCGAGGAGCCGGCTGGCCAGCCCTTGCGCGTGGGAGTAGCCCAGGAACGCCCGCAGGGTCGCGTCGTTGCGGGTGAGCCCGTAGGGCCAGAAATCGTCGCCCATGAGATGGTGCGTGCGCTCCAGGTCCGCGTAGAGCCACGGAAGCATGTATCGGGTGGCGGCGGTCTCCTCCATCCGGGCCGCGGTCGCCCGCCGGGCTTCCTCGAACGCCTTGTACAGCGACTGGGCCAGCCACGGGCGCTGGTCGTACACATCGCGGCGGAGCGCGACCACATGCATGATGGGGAAAATGCCGGTCTGCGCGTAGTAACGCTCCTCGTGCGCACGCGGATCGGCGAACAGCCGGCGTACCCGCGGGTCCCCCTCGGCGAACGGGCGGGGGGTGCGCGGGCTGTAGAGCGCGTCGATCTCGCCATCGGCCAGCATGGCGTCCAGGGTGGCACCGGGCGGGATCGGCTGGATCTCCACCCCCGGCGGGGGGTCGTGCTGGATCTTGTCCGTCCGCCCGGGCCGGTGCAGGCCGCCGGTCCGGTAGCGGACGGAATCGACGGCGACGCCGTAGTGCTCGGCCAGGATGCCGCGGATCCACACCGCGGCGGTCACCTGGTACTCCGGGACGCCAACCAGGCGGCCGGCCAGGTCGGCGGGCTCGCTGATGCCGCTGTCCGCGCTGACATAGATGCCGTTATGCCGGAAGGCACGGGACGGGAAGACCGGGATCGCGATAAAAGGCGCGTCCTGGCCGAGGCTGATCACGTAGGACGACAGGGACAGTTCCGCGGCGTCGAACTCGCGGTAGCGCGCCATCCGGAAGAAAGTCTCCTCGACCGGCAGGTTGAGGTAGGTCAGGTCGATCCCGTCCGGCCGGATGTCCCCCGTCGCCAGGGGGAGCGTCCGGTCATAATCCCAGCACGCCAGAGTCAGCGGTATACGCACGCTCAGATGACCACACTCCTAATGTCGTTATATACGTATCTAACTACATATTTACCGGGCGCAAAAGCCGTGCCCGTGTGGGTTCCGCTAGGGTGCTGGCGTGCCCACCCACGTCGCCTTGCTGCGCGGCATTAACGTTGGCGGCCGCAACAAAGTCGCGATGGCGGATCTGCGCGCGGTCATGACGTCGCTGGGCTACACCGAGGTCGCAACGTACATCCAGAGCGGCAACGTGGTCTTCACATCCACCGACACGGACACCGCGCTGATGGCGGCCAGCATCGAGGCGGGCATCGCGCGGGCCCTGGAGGTGCGGCCCCGCGTGGTAGTCGTATCGCGTGACGAACTGGCGCAGGTGGTGCGGGACAACCCGTACTCAGCCGAGGCCAACCCGAAGACCGTGCACGCGGTGTTCCAAGCCGAGGATCCTGGGCCTGACCAGGTGGACAGCGTGGCGGCCGCGCAGCGGCAGGCCGCGGTGAAAGGCAGCCGCGATACGGCCCGGTACGTCGGCCATACCCTCTTCCTGCACACCCCGGATGGCTTCGGGCGCAGCGAACTGGCAGTGCTGCTGGCCCGGGCCGGCGGTCCGGTATCCGCCAAGGCGGCGGGCACGGCGCGCAATTGGGCCACCGTGACCAAGCTCCTGGCACTCTGCAACGGCTGACGTGCGGCCAGCGACCACCGCTGGCAACGCGCTGACGCCGCTTGCCCGTCGCGGCAACAACAGCAAACGCATCAGCTGTCGTTCTAACGACAGCGAAACGCATCAGCTGTCGTTAGAACGGCGCTCCGCCACGGCGTCCTGGCTCGCCGGCTCGAACATGCCCAGCGCCAGCCGGTGGTTGTCGTGCCGGTGAATCGCCTCCTCGAGGTCCGGCGTGTCACCTGCCTCGATAGCCTCGATGAGCTGGCGGTGAACCGTGATGTTCGTGTCGTTCAGGACCGGCGGGAGGTCGTCGCCGGCCAGGTCGTTCTCGAAGAAATCCAGCAGCGTGACGTAAAGGCTGCGCAGCGCGGCGTTAGGGCTCAGCTTGGCGATGCGGCGATGGAAGGCCGTGTTGTAGCGCACGTATACCCGCGGCTGGTCGAGGTTCGCGGCCATATTTTCCAGGATCGACTTCAGCGCGCGAATGTCCGCATCCTTACGGTAACGGCCAGCGTGCCGATAAATTATCGGCTCGAGCGCGCTGCGCACCTCGTGATAATCGGCCATGGTGGCCTCGGTCCACCCAAAGCCCATGATCATCGGTCCCCGGCGGATCCGGGACGCCGGGCTGGCCACGAACACGCCGCCGCCCGGACCGGGGCGAGCCTCTACCAGGCCCCGGTTATCGAGCAGCCTGACAGCTTCGTTGACGGTGGCGACGGCCACGTTGAACCGCTGGCGCAGGTCGTCCTTGGTCCCAAGCCGGTCGCCCGTGTTGAGCACGCCAGCGGAGACCTCTTCCTCGATCTCACGCGCGAGCGCCTCAGCTCGGGAGAGGCGAGAACGCTGCAGAATGGGCTGGCTGTTTGCAGGCATCGTAATATTGATTATATGTCTTTTGGGGGCGGCACCATAACCCAGGATCCGTCGTGTGAGCCATCGCACACGGGACGTTAATTCCGTATTAACCCCACGCGTCCAGTCCGGTCTCCCAGGCCTGCAGGGGCACCGCGCTGCGCGGCGTGGCCGGGATCAGCCGGGCGAAAGCCGAACGATGAAATGCGAGGGGCGGATCGCCGGGCCGGTCCGACCCGAGGTCGACTATCTCCCCGACGAACAGCGTGTGGTCTCCCGCCGGGTGGGCGGCGCTGACCCGCGTCACGATCCAGGCCAGGCCGCCGTCCAGGACCGGGATGCCGAATCGCTCGGTGAACGCCGGAGGCTTCTCATGCCCGGCCACGGCCATCCCGGCGAACCGCCGCGCCTGAACCTCCTGACCCTCACCGAGCACCGTGACACCGTAACCGCCGGCCGCCTGGAGCGCCGCGTGCAGCCGGGCCCGCCGGCGCACGCTCACGACGATCAGCGGCGGCTCCAGCGACACGGACATGAGGGCGTTGGCCGTCATGCCCCGCGGCTTGCCGCTTTCCGGATCCTGCGCGCTGATGACCGCGACACCGCTGGCGAGCAGGGACATCGTGGTGCGGAACGTCGCGAGATCCACTGCCGGGCGATCGCTGGCCCGCGCCCGGTCAGAAGAAGGGGTCACGGGGATTGAGCGCGAATCCGAACGCCATCCGGCCGTAGTTCTCAGCAGCGGCATTGAAGTTGCAGAAAACATGGGAGGAGATCGCGCGCACATCGCGCCAGCCCCGCTGGATCGGGCTCTCGTCACGCAGCGCGCTGGCCCCGGCCATCTGCATCAGATCCTCGACCGCTCGCACCAGGATGCGGCTCGTGTAGGTGATGTCGCGGCGGTTGCGGACCCGGTCTTCAAGGGTGATCTCCGCCCCCGAGTCGACCAGCGCCAGGGAGCGCCGCAGCAGCAACTCGGCGCTGTCGATCCGGACCGCCGCTTCGGCCAGGCACAACTGCATCGGGATCGCGGCCGCCACCTGCTCCTGGGTATGCGAGTGCGATTTCGACCGCACATGGTCCCGCCATGCCTCCACCATGCCGCGTGCGATGCCGATCGCCGGGGAGACCATGGCGTGCCCGCCATGCGACATGAAGGGCTGGTTGTACAGGGCAGCGGTATTGACCTTCGCTCCGGGGCTGTGCGCGTGCAGCAGCGTGGACATGGCGACCGTCCGGTGCTCGGGCACGAACACCCCGTCGGCCAGCACGTTGTCCGAGCCAGAGCCGCGCAGGCCGGCGCTGTACCAGGTGTCGACGATGGTCAGCTGGCTGGTCGGCACCAGGAACAGCCGGTACTCAGGATGCTCGTCAATGCCGGACGGGACCATGCCGCCGAGCATGATCCAGTCCGCGTAGCCGGCACCGCTGGCCCAGGCCCAGTCACCGCTCAGCAACCAGCCGCCCGGTGCCGGAGTCACCCGGCCCACGGGGACGAACGAGGTGGAGATGCGGGCGTCCGGGCCGTCCGCCCAGACGTCGTGCTGAGCCTCCTCGCGGAAATGGGCGAGGATGAACGGATGGTCAATGAGGAAGGAGCCAACCCAGCCCATCGACCCGTAGGCCCGGCCGAGTTCGATCGCGATCTCCATGTGGGTGGTCAGGTCTAGCTCGCTGCCGCCCCACCGGCGGGGGACGAGCGTACGGACCAGGCCGGCCCCGGTCACGGCGTCAACCATCTCGGGAAGCAGATGGCGCTCGTCGTCGGCCCGCCGCGCGCCGTCGCGCAGCAGCGGGAACAGCGCGCGTGCCCGGCCGACTGCATCGTCACGGGTCTGCGGGGTCCCAGTGTCGGGGGTCACGGTCACCTGGCACCTCTTCTCGGGGCATCCCGCGGTGTCACCCGGCGCGACGAGACCCGGCCTCTGCGAGGCGGCGTACGCACGGGAACCCGGGTTCGTCGTGGGCCGGCCGCAGGCTGAGTTGGCCGCGGCTCCGCGCAGCTAGCGGTAGCGCGTCTAGGCTATATGCGTATTTTGATTATAGTTGTTTGCCAGGAGGGCGCAAGGCTCGTCTTGTGCTCCCAGGCACCTACTGGGCTGGTTGCTCGCCTGCCCTCAGGGGAGCCCGGGGTTGACCATATCCCTATAATCAAAATAGTGATCTCGGCTGAGTCCGAGCCAGTGCCTTGGGCGAGGCCGGTGCCAGCCGGACGACAAGCAGCCGAGGAGCCGCGCATTGGGCGAGATCGTCGGCGCGGTAGGCGTTCCGCATACGCCGCACTTTCCGGGGATAGTGGACCGTCAGGAGCCACAGGCGGCGGAGATCGAGCGGTTGTACGGAGCCGTCGCGCAGCACCTCCGCGAGCTGGCGCCGGACGCGCTCGTCTTCTTCACCTGCGATCACTACAACATTTTCTTCGTCGAGAGCATGCCGATCTTCAGCATCGGCGTCGCCCCCTCAGCCTGCGGCCCCAGCGACTACCGGGAACTCCAGGCGTACGAGGTGCCCATCGACGCGCCACTGGCCAGACGGATCCAGGCGCACGCGGTGCGGTCCGGGTTCGACGTCGGGATAAGCCAGGAGTTCGAGTTCGATCACCCCGTCACCGTCCCGCTGCACTTCCTGACCCCCGCGATGGATGTGCCGATCGTCCCGGTGTTCATCAACGGCCTGATGCCGCCCTTCCCGCCCGCCTGGCGGTGCCGGGCGCTGGGCACAACGATCCGGCAGGCCATCGAGGAGAGCCAGGATGACCAGCGGATCGCCGTCGTCGCCAGCGGGAGCTTCTCCCTGGAAATCGGCGGCCCGCGGATCAGCGACCACTCGCACACCGGCGTCCCTGATCCCGAGTGGACGGATCGGATCCTGGCCCGGATGCGGGCCGCGGAGCTGGACGAACTGGTGGCGGAGTCCTGCGAAGAGCAGCTCACTCACGCCGGGAACGCGGCTGGCGAGCTGCTGACCTGGATTGCGATGCTCGGCATGATCGGGGCCCGTCAGCCGGCCCTCCTGGAAGCCCAGCGGAACCTCGGTCACGCATACGGTGCCTGGACGGCGGGTGGGAGGCGGGCGTGAGCATCTACGCGGTGAACAAGATCTGCTACCGGGTCGTCCACGAACCGGGGCTTCGCCAGGCCCTGAACGATGCGCCCGAGCAGGCGCTGCGGGCCGCGACCCCGCCCCTGTCCGAGGATGAGCTGCAGGCATTTCTCGCCGCTGATGTCGGCCGCCTGTCCAAGATGGGGGCCAACAACTTCCTGCTCCACCAGCTTGGCCGGTTCAAACTGCTGGGACTGGACCTGCCGACCTACGCCGACCGGATCCGGGCGGCATACCGGGACGCGTTACAGGACCCCGCGACCCGTCAGCGGAATCTAGGCCGTGGCGGCTTCGGCAGCCGGCCGGACTTGGGCATCGGGCCCTTGGGCGCCTGCAGTGACTGCGGCAGCGCCTTGAGCCGGTAGTTCAGCTCTGACACCTCGGCCGGCTTCAGGTTCCTGGGCAGCCGCATGATCTTGCGCTGCAGTTTGCGGATCGGGACCTGCCCCTCCTCCTTGCCGACCTGGATGTCGTAGATCGGCACGTCATAGGCGACCCTGGAGATCCGCTTCTTCTCCGCCGCGAGCAGGCTCCCCAGCCTGGTCGGCGCCCCCTCACCCACGAGGACCACGCCCGGTCTGCCCACCGCACGGTGGACCACGTCCATGTTCCTGTTGGCCGACACGGCGGGAGTGACGGTCCACCCGCCGCGCATGCTCTGCAGGATCGCGGCCGCGGCACCAGGCTGGCCCTCGACCGCCGCGTACTGCGCGGACTGGGCGAACCGCCCGAACAGCACCATGGCCGCGACCAGCCCCATGGGGACGCCGATCGGGATCAGCAAGCCGCCCAATCCCGTGAGCAGGCCGACGATCACGAAGACAGCGATGACGCCAACCCCGGTGAGCACCACGAGGGGCAGCGCCTTGGGGTTGTCTTTGCGGATTATCCCGGCCACCATGCGGATCTGCTTGATACGGCCGGGAGTGGCCGGATCCGCGCCGCCCTTCCGGTTAGCCGCCCCTGCGGGCTTGTTCACCATGGAGGGCAGGATACGAGCCGGGAGGCCTTAGGGGGAAACTGCGGCCCTCCGCGCCGCCGCCTCCAGGTGCAGCCTGCCCGCCCGGTAGGACGAGCGGACCAGCGGGCCGGACATCACCCCGGAGAAGCCGAGGCCCAGCGCTTCGTCGCGGAGCCGGTCGAATTCCTCCGGCGGCACCCAACGCACGACCGGGTGGTGCAGCGGCGACGGGCGCAGGTACTGGGTGATGGTGAGCAGCTCGCACCCGGCTTCGCGCAGGTCAGACATGGCCTGGCTAACCTCGTCGGCCTCCTCGCCCATGCCGAGGATCAGGTTGGACTTGGTCACCAGGCCCGCCTCACGCGCACGGCTGAGCACGTCGAGCGAGCGCTGGTACCGGAAGCCCGGCCTTATCCGCTTGAAGATCCGGGGCACGGTTTCGATGTTGTGGGCCAGAACCTCCGGACGGGCGGCGAAGACCAGCCTCAGGCGATCGTTATGCGCATTGAAGTCGGGGATCAGCAACTCGACCCCGCAGCCAGGGACGGCCGCGTGGATCTCACGGCAGGTCTGCGCGTACAGCCAGGCACCGCCGTCGTCCAGGTCGTCCCGGGCCACGCCGGTGACGGTCGCGTAGCGCAGCCCCATCGTGGCCACGGACTCGGCGACCCGGCGGGGCTCGTCGGTGTCCAGCGGGGCCGGCTTCCCGGTCGCGATCTGGCAGAAGTCGCACCGCCTGGTGCACTGGTCGCCGCCGATGAGGAAGGTCGCCTCGCGGTCCTCCCAGCACTCGAAGATGTTGGGGCAGCCCGCCTCCTCGCATACGGTGTGCAAGCCCTCCCGTTTGACCAGGCTTTTCAGCTCCGTGTACGCGGGGCCGGTGCGTAGCCGCGTCTTGATCCACGGAGGCTTGCGCTCGATGGGAGTCTGGCTGTTGCGGGCTTCCAGGCGAAGCAACCTGCGCCCTTCGGGTGCGAGTACCACCCCACCAGCGTACGTCTCACCCGCAGCCGCCCAAACCCGCGTGCCCCATGCGGCCCGGCAGCCACCGCCCCGGCCCGCCGTGGTTATCCACAGGTACGGGACCCGATGGAGGGCTGCGTCGGCGGCCGGCGTGACTAACGATGTGACGTGGCGCGGGTTGTCGGGGAGCATGGGCGCATGCCGATGCAGTTTGATCCCCCGTCGGGGACGCGTGATTTCCTTGCCGCAGACGTGGAGGCCCGCGAGCGGGCTTTCGCCACCATCCGGTCGGTGTTCGCGCGCTACGGGTTCGAGCCGCTGCAGACGCCGGCCTTCGAGCGCCTGGACGTGCTGCTCGGCAAGTACGGCGAAGAGGGCGACAAGCTTATCTTCAAGATCCTCCGCCGCGGTGAGCACGAGGCGTCCGGCGAGGCGGACCTGGCACTGCGCTATGACCTGACCGTGCCGCTGGCCCGGGTCGCCGCCGCGTACGGCAGCCAGTTGCCCACGCCGTACAAGCGCTACGCGATCGGGCCGGTCTGGCGGGCCGACCGACCCGGCCGGGGCCGCTACCGCGAGTTCATCCAGTGCGACCTGGATACGCTCGGCTCGACGTCGGCCCTGGCGGACGCGGAGGTGATCTGTGCCGTGCACGACGCGCTCGCCGAGCTTGGCCTGCCCGGCTTCCGCTTCCTGCTGAACTCGCGGCACGTGCTGGCCGGCCTGCTTGAGGCGTTCGGGGTGCCCGCCGATCTCGGGCCCGATGTCCTGATCACCCTGGACAAGCTGGACAAGCTGGCCCCGGAGGAGGTCACCGCCGAACTCGCCGGGCGCGGCCTCGACGAGGCCAAGGCCACGGAACTGGTCACGGCGATGACCGCCCCCGACGCGGCAGAACGCATCCGGGCGGCACTGAAGCCCAGCGAGGAGGGCTCGGCCGGGCTGGACGAACTCGACGCGATGCTGTCCCTGGTGGCAGGCAATGTGCCTGCCGACCGGGTGGAGTTCACGCCCCGCCTGGTACGGGGGCTGAGCTATTACACCGGCCCGATCTGGGAGGTGGTGGCCCAGGGGGTGCCCGGGTCGATCGCAGGCGGCGGCCGGTACGACCACCTGATCGAGCAGCTTGGCGGGCCCGATGTGCCAGCCACCGGGGGGTCGCTGGGCATCGAGCGGATCTTGCTGCTGCTCTCCGGGGATGGCGCCGGCCGTCCCAGCCGGCTGGACGTGGCGGTCACCGTCATGGGCCCCGACTACGCGCAGCGGAGCTTCGCGCTCGCGTCGGCCGCGCGGACCGCGGGCCTGCGGGCCAGTGTCTACCTCGGCTCCTCAGGAAAGCTGGGCAGGCAGCTCAAGTGGGCCAGTGACCAGGGAGCGCGCTGGGCTCTCATCCACGGCGGGGCCGAACAGCAGGCGGGCACGGTTACCGTCCGCGACATGGACAGCGGTGAGCAGGCCGAGGTCCCCGTGCCCGAACTGGCCGACTACCTGGCGCGCGCGGCGGCAGCGGGGGACACGCGCTAACGCTGCCGGGACGGCCGCGAGATACTCGTCCTATGGTGAACGACATTGCACGGGAGCAGGCCATCTACCAGGCGCTCAAGGCGATCGACGAAGTCGCGGCCGCGCTGCAGACGCACCTCATCGAAGAGCATGGTGCTGATCCGGATCGGGCCGCTACCCAGAGCACGTCGACCAACTCGCTGAAGCTGCTGAGGCAGGCACGTGAGCGGCTCGGCGAAGGACTGCGGGCCGTCGAGGCGGCCGGCATCGCCGAGTACGACAAGATCTCCCTGCGTAACGACTGACCCGGCTGCGCCAGCCTTACGCGTATGCGGCACCGGCCGGTGCCGGGATGAGCGCCGTGGTGCCGTACATCCGCCGCCAGGTGCGGGCCCCGAGCACCTCCGCGAGATGGCGTTCGACCGGCGCGGTCATGTCCGCCACGCTCACCTGGCGGCCGGTCTCGGCGGACAGGCTGGTGACTCCGGCATCGCGGATGCCACAGGGCACGATGCGGTCGTACCAGTTCAGGTCCGGTTCACAGTTCAGGGCGAATCCGTGCATCGTCACCCCGCGCGACACCCGGATCCCGATCGCGCCGACCTTGCGGTCCGGCTGCCCGCTCCCGGCCGCGCTGCCGGGTGTCCCCGTTACCCAGACGCCGCTGCGCCCCTCCACCCGGGTGGTGGCCAGCCCGGCGTCGGCGCAGGCGCGGATCAGGGCCTCCTCGACGGCACGCACGTAAGCGATCACGTCAACTGGCTCACCCAGCCGGACGATCGGGTACCCGACCAGCTGGCCGGGACCGTGCCAGGTGATCTGGCCGCCCCGGTCCACGTCGATCACAGGCGCCCCGGCATCGCCGGACGGCCGGTCGAGAGGGCTGGTGCGCCTGCCCGCCGTATACACCGCTTCGTGCTCCAGGAGCAGGCAGGTATCCGGGATGTCATCGCTGGCCCTGAGCTCATGCAGGCGCCGCTGCAGGTCCCATCCCGCCAGGTAGGGAACCGCGTCAGCGCCGAAGCCAGCATGCACGTAGATAAGTTCGCTGGTCACGACGCCCAGCCTATCCGGCGCCACCCGGTGCACATCTGGTCTGCCCCATCTGGATCAGCTCGACGGTTGGCGGGGAATAGCCGTCATAGCGGGTCGTTACCGTTAATGGAGGTGGTCGCGTGCTCGATGAGGCCGAACTGAGGCGAATGAGCCCGGGCGAGCGGGCGCGGCTGGTGCGGGCGATCGCCGCGATCGACAAGCCGATCTCGCTCGGGCGACCAGCGGCGCAGCGCCACCGCGCGATATTCCTGGCGGCCATCATCGCCTGCTGCGTGGGGCTGGCGATCTGGACCAGCTTGCTCGCTCTGACGCTTCCGCGCTACTACCGGGCGGGTGACTGGCGAGGCGCGTGGGTCGGCTTTGACCTGGCCCTGCTCGTCACGTTCGTGGTGACCGCGTGGGCCGCCTGGCGCCGCCGTCAGGTGCTGATCATCTGCCTGGTGGTGCTCGCCACCCTGCTGTGCTGCGACGCCTGGTTTGACGTCACCCTGGACGTTCGCACGAGCGGCTTCATGCTCGCGCTACTGTCGGCGATCTTCATCGAGCTGCCACTTGCCGCCATGGCGATCATCGGCGCCCGCCGGCTCGTCCGGCTCACCATCGGGATGGTCGTGCTCGACGGAAATCCGCGGCCGCGGCTCCCGCTGTGGCGGGTGCCACTGTTCGGCGTTGACACGCCGGCCTGGCCGGGGCTGATTCCGGTCCAGCGGCCAAGCCCGGCGGTGGAAGACTGCGCTCCGCGCCAAGCCGAGAACCAGGACGCCCGCTAGCCTAACCCCGCTCGCCGAGCCTCCGCTAGCCGAGCTCGGCGGCCAGCGCCCCGGCCAGGCTGGGGAGGGAGAACTCGAACCCGGCGTCGCGCAGCCGCCGCGGCACCACCCGGGCACTGCTCAGCAGATCGCTGGTGACCTCGCCGAGTGCCAGGGTGAGCACGGGGGAAGGGACGGCGAGCGCGGCGGGCCGATGCAGCGCGGCCGCCAGCGCCGACGTGAACGCGGCGTTGGTCACCGGTTCCGGCGTGGTCAGGTTGACCGGCCCGGACATCTCGGGGTGATCAAGCAGGAACCGGGCCATCCGGGTCCAGTCAAGAAGCGTCACCCAGCTCATGACCTGCGTTCCAGGCCCGAGCCTGGCCCCCAGACCCAGCCGGAACAGCGGCAGCAACCTGCCCAGCATGCTCCCTTTCCGGGTGATCACGATGCCGCTCCGCAGGGTGACCACGCGCAGGCCCGCCTGCCGGGCCGGATCGGCGGCGGCCTCCCAGTCCCTGACGACTCCGGCCAGGAACCCGGTACCCGCGGGGGCGGATTCATCCACTTCCCGCCCGCCTGTATCCCCGTACCACCCAATAGCAGACCCTGACAGCAGAACGGATGGTCCGCCGTCCATGTCCGCCAGCACGCCGGCGAGCGTACGGGTGCTCGTGACCCGGCTGGCGCGGATCTCCTCCTTGTAGGAGGCGGTCCAGCGGTGATCGGCGACGCCCGCCCCGGCCAGGTTCACCACGGCCCCGACACCGTCCAGCGCACCCGGCTCCAGCCCGCCGCCGGGCGCGGCCGGGTCCCAGCGGATCTCGTCGCCGGTTATAGGCGCCCGGCGGACCAGCCTGAGGACGTCATCGCCGTCCTGGCGGAGGGCGGCGACCAGCGCCGTGCCGATCAGGCCCGACGACCCGATGATCGCGATTTTCATGCCGTCACCCTACCCACGCCCGTCCCACTAACCATTAAGCGCAGCCCGACGCAGTCGTGCCAGCGAGCCGGGGCCGAAACCGGCGGGGGCCGGGCCGATGCGGGAAGGCGCGCCGACGGTGAGGGAGTCCGTTACAGGCCGAGTTCCGTCTCGAAGGAGCCTTCCTCCAGACGTGCCTTCACGGTGCTCAGGAACCGCGCCGCATCGGCGCCATCGACGAGCCTGTGGTCGTAGGTGAGCGCCAGGTAGACCATCGCGCGCACCGTGATTACCTCGCCGAGCGCCGGGTCCTCCATGACCACCGCACGCTTCACCACCGTGCCCGTGCCCAGGATGGCCACCTGCGGCTGGTTGATGATCGGGGTGTCGAACAGGGCACCCCGGCTGCCGGTGTTGGTGAGCGTGAAGGTGCCCCCGGCCAGGTCGTCCGGGCTGACCTGGCCCGCCCGCGTCCGCTGCGCGAGATCGGCGATCTTGCGGGCCAGCCCGCCGACGTTGAGGTCGCCGGCGTTGCGGATGACCGGCACCATCAGGCCGCGGTCGGTGTCCACAGCGATACCGAGATGCTCGGCGTCGTGGTAGGTGACCTGGCTGCCGTTCGGGTCGATGATCGCGTTGAGCCTGGGGTGCACCTTCAGTGCCTCGACCGCGGCTAGCGCGAAAAACGGCAGGAACGACAGCTTGACGCCCTCGCGAGCTTCGAAGTCCGCCTTGGCCCGGTCCCGCAGCCGGGCGATGGCGGTGACATCCGCCTCGACCACCGTGGTGAGCTGCGCGGAGGTCTGTAGTGACTCGACCATGCGCCGCGCGATCAACTGCCGGGCCCGCGACATCGGCTCCGTCGTCCCGCGAAGCTTGGAGGGCTCGACGGGACGCCGGGACGGCGTAGCCGGGCCGGACGGCCTCGCGGCCGGTGCGGCGGCGGCCACCGCGGCCGCAGGGGCGGCGGCAGATGGGGCAGCGACGGCTGGTGCGGCGGCAGGTGGGGCAGCGGGTCCGGGCGGTGCGGCAGCCTGCGGGGGCTGCGGGGCGGCAGGCTGGGGGGGCTGGGGGGGCTGCGGGGCTTGCCGGGCCGCGTCGCTGGCCGGGCCGCGAAGGGCTCGGGCGGCGTCGAGCACGTCCTGCTTGCGGATGCGGCCGCCGACGCCGGTCCCGGCGAGGGAAGCCAGGTCCACCCCGTGCTCGGCGGCCAGCTTGCGGACCAGCGGGGTGACGTAAGGGCTATCGGCGCCGGTCAGTCCCGGGGGGGCCAGCTGAGTCGGACCGTTCGCGGCCGGGGGGGCCGCGGCCTGCCCGGAGGCTGGTGGCGGTGGCGGCGCCGGGGCGGCGGCAGGGGCCGCCGGTGGTGTCCACGCCTGCCAGGACGAGGCGGCCTGCGCTGGCACCGGCGTGGCTGACTGCGCCGGTGAGGGCGGGACGGATGGCTCGGGCCGGGCTTGGGGCACGGTCACCGGCCGGGGCCCGCCCGGGCCGCCGAGGTCCGGGGGAGGCCCGGTCGGCGGGGTGCCCAGGCCCGGGAACCCTTCCCCGGCGGGGCCGGTGGCGGCGCCCGGCGCGTAAGGTCCGCCCGCCGCCTGCGAGGCGCTGCCCTGCAGGGCGCTGTCTTGCGGGGCACTGGGGGCGGCCGGGCTGCCCTCGGCTGCCGTCTCGTCGATCACCGCAAGTTCGGCACCCACCGCGACCGTCTCATCCTCGGCCACGGTGATCCCGCGCAGTACGCCGGAAACCGGCGAGGGGATCTCGGTGTCGACTTTGTCTGTGGAGACCTCGAGCAGCGGCTCGTCCGCCTCCACACGCTCGCCTTCCTTTTTCAGCCACCGGGTGACGGTGCCCTCGGTGACGCTCTCGCCGAGCTGAGGCATGGATACGGAGACCGACATGGCTTCCCGTCACTCCTTCGTTTTCAGGGCTCACAACTGCTCGTGGCGCGGGGCATGGTGTGCGCGCACGGCCGGGTTCCGGTCATGCGTGCACGTGCAGGGGCTTGCCGGCGAGCGCGAGGTGCGCTTCGCCGATCGCCTCCGACTGGGTTGGATGCGGGTGGATGAGCTGGGCCACGTCCGATGGCTGCGCGTCCCAGTTGTAGATCAGCTGGCCTTCGGCGATGAGCTCGCCCACCCTGGCCCCGACAAGGTGCACGCCGAGCACTGGTCCAGGCTGGCCGGACGCGTCCTCGGGGGCGGTGGCGATGACCTTCGCCGCCCCCTGCGTCTGCAGGATAACGCTCTTGCCGTTCCCACCGAGGTTGTACGTGAACTCTGTGGTGTCGATGCCGCGCTCCGCGGCGATCGCGGAGGTGATACCTACCGAGGCGACCTCCGGGTCGCTGTAGGTGATCCTCGGCACCCCGTCGTAGTCGATCGGCGTGACCTTGAGCCCTCCGACGCGCTCCGCGACCATGATCCCCTCGGCAAAGCCGACATGCGCGAGTTGCGGGCCGGGGATGAGGTCACCCACCGCGGAGATCGTCGGGACGTTGGTCCGGCAGTATTCGTCGACCCTGACGAAGCCGCGCTCCACGGAGACTCCCGCTTCTTCGTAGCCGAGGCCTGCTGAGACAGGCCCCCGGCCCACGGCGACCAGGAGCAGGTCCGCGTCGAGCGTCTTCCCGCCTTCCAACGTTACTGTCACGCCGGTGGCCGATTCCTTGGCGCTCTCGAACCTGGCCCCCAGCTCGAAGCCGATGCCGCGGCGGCGGAATGCGCGCTCCAGGAGCTTCGAGCTCGACTCCTCCTCGGGTGGCAGCAGGTGGGGCAGCATCTCGACGATCGTGACTTCCGCGCCGAACGAGCGCCACACGCTGGCGAACTCCACGCCGATGACGCCGCCACCGAGAATTACCGCCGACCCGGGCACGTGGTCGAGCCGCAGGGCGTGGTCACTGGTAATGACCCGGTGGCCGTCGATTTCCAGGCCAGGCAGGCTCCGCGGCTCCGACCCGGTGGCCAGCACCACGTGAGCGCCCTCGTAGACGGTGTCGCCGACGCTGACCTGTGTCGGCGAGATGAGGCGTCCCTCGCCGTAGACGATCTCGATCTTGCGGCTGGCGAGCGTGCTCTGCAAGCCCTTCCACAGTCGGTCGACGACCTTGTCCTTGTAGGCGTTGACGCCTGGCATGTCCACGCCATCGAGCGTCGCCCGGATCCCGAAAGCCTCGCTGTCTCTCGCCAGGTCGGCGATCTCCGCCGCGTGCAGGAGCGCCTTGGTCGGGATGCACCCGCGGTGCAGGCAAGTGCCGCCGACCCGGTCCTTCTCGATGAGGGCGACCCGCTTGCCAAGTTCGGCCGCGCGGAGCGCGCACGCGTAGCCACCGCTACCGCCACCGAGGATCACGATGTCGTAGGGACCGCTGCTTTCCGCCACCAGAACGCTCCTTGATCCGATCGTCTTTCCGGGCCCGCCCGCTGCCGGGCCCGCCTACAGCCGCCCGTCCGCCACGTCCAAGGCGATCTGGACGAGGGTCCTGGTGGCCGCGCCCGTGCCGCCCTTGGGGGTATACCCGTGTGGCGCGCCGTCATTGAAGGCTGGTCCTGCGATGTCCAGATGTGCCCAGCGGACTCCGCTGGGCACGAACTCGCGCAGGAAGAGCCCGGCCACCAGCATCCCGCCGTAACGGTCGGCGGCCACGTTGGCCAGGTCGGCTACGGCCGAGTCCAGGCCCTTCCGGAGTTCGTCGGGCAGCGGCATCGGCCACATCGCCTCACCCGCCCGCCGGGCCGCGTCCACAATGGCGTCCCGCAGCGTATCGTCGTTGGCCATCACCCCGCCGATCCGCGGCCCGAGCGCCACCACCTGGGCCCCGGTCAGAGTAGCGACGTCGACGACCAGGTCGGGGGAATCCGCGGCCGACCTGGCGAGCGCATCGGCCAGGACGAGGCGGCCCTCCGCATCGGTGTTGAGCACCTCTACCGTGGTGCCGCCGTAGATGGTGAGCACGTCGGAGGGGCGCTGAGCGGTTCCGCTCGGCATGTTCTCGGCGAGTGGCAGGTAGCCGATGACCCGGACGGCCGGCCCGAGTTCCGAAATGGCCTGCATGGCGCCGAGGGTGGCGGCGGCGCCGCCCATGTCGGACTTCATCGCCTCCATGGCCTTGGACGGCTTCAGCGACAGGCCGCCGGAGTCGAAGGTGATGCCCTTGCCCGCGAACACCACGATCCGCCGCGCCCCGGGCGGGGCGTATTCGAGCCGGACCAGCCGCGGCGGGTGCACCGAGCCCTGGCCGACACCGAGGATGCCGCCGTAGCCGTTCTCCGCGAGCGCCTTCTCGTCCAGCACCTCGGCGTCCAGCCCGCAGGCCGCCGCGACCCGTTCCGCCTCGGCGGCGAGCGCCGTGGGCACCAGGTCGGATGGCGAGGTGTTGACCAAGTCGCGGACGAGCGCCACAGCGGCCGCCAGCACCTCGGCGCGGCGCACCGCACCGGCCGCTTCCGGCCCGCCGCCGAGCAGCGTCAGCGCGGCCGGGCGCGTGCCACCCCGCCGGTAGCGGCCGAACGAGTAGCCGCCCAGCAGCGCCCCCAGCGCGACCGCCTCGGCCTCGGTGGCGTCCCGCACGGGCATCGCCAGGGCAATCCGCGGGCCTGCGCTGGCCGAGCCTGCGCCGTCCCCGACTGCGCGATCCGGGGCCGCGCGATCCGGGGCTGCGCGATCCGGGGCTGCGCGATCCGGGGCCGCGCGATCCGGGGCCGCTCCGGCCGCGGTCACGTCGTCCCCGGCTGCGCCGGCCAGGCCGGTAGCTCGCCGGTCAGCGGCCGCCGCCGTGAGCGCCCGCACGGCTGCCCCGGCGGCCCGGCTGAGGGTCTCGCCGTCAAAGGGCGTGCTGGCATCGCCGGCGCCGGTGCCGATCCCGACGGCGACGATCAGCGGCGCGGCCAGCCGTCCCCCACTCGCGATCTTGGTGATTTCCTCCGGCTGCCCCGTGGCGCCCAGCGCGGCGAGCGTCGAGGCGAGGCTGCCGCCAAGCCTGTCGTCAATTTCTTCGGAGCCCGGCGCGGGGATCGGCCCGTCAGGCCCCTGGATCACTCCGACGACAACGGCGTCCGCGTCGACAGAGCGGGGCGGAGAGTCGCTGATGCTCAACGTCGTGGTCACGCGTCCGATGCTAGTGCCTGTCCGGTGCCGGGCTGTCCCAGGCCATGGCGCCGCGGTCAGTCCCCGCGGGAAGGCCTGGCGGCCAGTTCCGGCGGCCAGTTCAGGCGGTCCCGGCGGCGAGTGCGCGGGCCGGTCGAGTTGTCGTCGAGCTTGACTGGGATGCCGGTGGCCTTGGAGAAGGCGGCGGTCATCACCTTGTCGTAGCCTTGGGCTGAGTAGACGACAAGCGTCACCTTGCCCGGCTTGGCAGCGGCCGCGCCCGTCGAGGACGACGAGCAGCCGGCCAGGGCAAGCGCGCCAGCGCTGATCCGCCATCACACCGGGTCACCATCGATGGTGCCACTGGAGGTTTGTCGTCCTCGCGGTCGTAGTGGCCGCCGCCGGCCCCGCCCTCACCCTGTTCCCGCTGGGCGCGCTGCGCCTGGTGGTGGGCGCGCTGCTGGCCGTATTCGGCCTGCAATGGCTGCGCAAGGGCATACTGCGCGCATCAGGCTACAAGGGCCTGCACGACGAGACGAGCATCTACGAGCGCCAGGTCGCGGCCGCCCGGGCGGCCGCCGCCGAACGAAGGCACGGCGTCCATGACTGGTATGCGTTCACGCTCTCCTTCAAGGGCGTGCTTCTCGAGGGCCTGGAGGTCGTGTTCATCGCGATCACGTTCGGTGCTAACCAGGGCAACGTGGGGCTCGCCGCCCTGGGCGCCGCGGCGGCCGTGCTCGTGGTCGCCGGGATAGGCGTGGCCGCGCGAGCCCCGCTGGCTCGTGTCCCCGAGAACACCATGAAGCTCGGGGTCGGCGTGATGCTGACGTCGTTCGGCACCTTCTGGGGCGCCGAAGGTGCGGGGGTGACCTGGCCGGGCAAGGACGCCGCCCTGCTGGTGATCGTCCCGCTCGTCGCGCTGGTGACGCTGGCCTACATAGTCTTGCTGCGCCGGTCCCATGCCGCTGCGCTCGCCGCGGCGGCGGCCCAGCCGACGGCGCCGGTGGTCAGCCCGAGCACCTCACCGGAGGGGGCACGATGAGTCGCTGGCTCCGCTCGTTCGGCGCGTTCTGGTACGACTTCGTCATCGGGGATGACTGGCGCGGGGCAGCCGCGGTGGCCCTCGCCCTGGCCGTCACGGCCCTGCTGGTTCACGCCGCGGGCGTGAATGCCTGGTGGCTGATGCCGCTGTGCGTCATCGCTGCCCTCGGCTGGTCACTGCGCCGGGCCACCAGCGGCGGGTCCTAGGCGACCCACCGGGCCTGTAGCCGGCCGCCGCGCTGACCTTCCGCTTACGCGCCAACCCCGGGAGTTAGCCCAGGTCGCGAGGCATCCCGAAACAAGTTTTGCATTTTGTGTTGGCAGATCATCATCAGCTCCCTCTTGCTAATGTCCACCCTGTGACAGCTGGGAGCTGATGATGAAGCCAGCCACGATCGGTATCCTGGCTACCTTGGCGTTCCTCGCCTCTGCATGTGCGGCAAAGCCCTCCGGTCATCCGAGCGTGAGTCCCGGCGGCCACGCCAGCACCGGCCGGCCGACCACGCCTGCCCGCACCGGGCGAAGCAGCGAACCCGAACCCAGCACCCTCCTGCTCGGTCACCTGATCATGCGCACGTCGGCCAGCTGGCGCGTCACTTACAGCGATGCCAGGGGTGACTACACCGTGAGCACCGGGAGTTGCCACGACGACGTGCTGCTCGGTTCGATGGGAGGCTCCAGGTGTCCGTCGTTCAGCATGATCGTCGGGGCGGGCGGGACGGCCGGCCCGGTCCCGACGGAACAGACCTACAGCCCTGACCAGCCGTACGACCCCTCCTCAGGCGGCCTGGGCTGCCCGGGCAAGGCAGGCAGCCAATGGCGGCGGCTCGGCCCGAGCAACTCCTATAGCCAAGGCTTTGCCCACGTCACCAGCGACGCGACGGCTTACTACACAGTCTGGAGGATCGGCTGCGGACTCGTCGGCCCGGATGGCTCCGCGACTCCCTCGTTCTATTTCGAGCAGCGGGACTGGTACCTCCCCGTGTCGCAGATCCTGATCGTGGACGAGTACTCGATATCCGGGCTGGCCGCCGTGCTGGCCGCCGCCACCTGGCGCTGACCGCGGCCCGGACGCCAGGCTGCCGCTCAGGCGCTCAGGCGCTCAGGCGGCACCCGGTTCTTAACGAAGCGCCAGCCGCTTAGGGCATCGGCCATCGCTGCGACGACGGACGCCCGGGCGGCCCGGCTGGCGGGCAGCACCGCGGCGAGCAGGCCAGCGCACGCGCCGAGGACGAGATACAGAGCAAACCGGCTGTACGGGATGGATACCACGCCACCGCGCCCTGGGGTGCCGGGACGGGCCGGGTCCACCTCAAGGAGGACCCCGGAGTGAGCCTCAGGCGGTGCCGCGCGCCCTGACCAGGCCCGTCTCATAGGCGTAGACCACGGCCTGGACCCGGTCCCGCAGCCCGAGCTTGGCCAGCACCCGGCCGACGTGGGTCTTGACCGTGGCCTCCGACACGAACAGCCGCTGCGCGATCTCGGCGTTCGACAGGCCCTGCGCGACGTGGGCCAGCACCTCGCGCTCCCGTACGGTGAGGCAGGCCAGGTCCGGCGGCGCCGGGTCATTCCCGGCCGGGAACAGGGGCGCGAAACGGTCGATCAGCCGGCGGGTCGTCGACGGCGCGACCACGGCGTCACCGGAGTGCACCGCACGGATTGCGAACAGCAGTTCCTCAGGCGGAACATCCTTGAGCAGGAACCCGCTAGCCCCGGCCTTCAGCGCCGCGTACGCGTACTCGTCGAGGTCGAAGGTGGTGAGCATCAGGACCCTGGGCCGGTCGCCGGCCCGGCATATCTGCCGCGTCGCCTCGACGCCGTCGAGCCTGGGCATCCGCACGTCCATCACCACCACGTCGGCCGCCACGGACCGCAGCAGCTGCGTTGCGGCGAGGCCGTCGCCTGCCTCACCGACCACGGACATATCTGCCTGCGCGTCAAGGACCATACGGAACCCGGTCCGCACCAGTTCCTGGTCATCGACCAGGAGTATCCCGATGGTCACTAGGGCCCGGCCCTCAGGCCCATTGGCAGAACGGAAACCGGGCGTGCTGCCGTCAGGCTCCCGCCGTCCGCCGGGCCGGGCGGCTCGCCGGGGGCCGTCATCCGTGCGGGCGCCAGCGGAAGCCTCGCGGTGACCCGATAGCCTCCGCCGGGCCGGGGGCCGGCCTGGAGTGTCCCGCCGTACAGGGCCACCCGTTCGTGCATGCCGGTCAGCCCGTGCCCGGCGCCATCGGCCGCCGCGGCAGCGCCACGGCCGTCGTCGGTGATCCGCAGCACCAGCACGTCCTCGCAGTACCGCAAGGTCACCTGGGCGGACGCGTTCGGGCCCCCGTGCTTGCGCGTGTTCGTCAGCGACTCCTGGACGATCCGGTACGCGGCCAGGGCCACCCCGCCCGGCAATGGGCCCGGCACCCCTTCCACAGTGAAGGCCACGGCTAGCCCGCTGGCCCGCGTCTGCTCCAGCAGTTCGCTGAGCTGGCCGATCCCCGGCAGCGGGGCGAGCCCCGTCTCCCCGTCTCCGCTGCGCAACACGCCGAGCAGGCGGCGCATCTCGGCCAGCGCCTGACGGCCGGTACTGGCGATGGCGGCCAGTGCCTGACGGGCCTTCTCCGGCTCACTGTCGAGAGCGTAGGACGCGCCGTTCGCCTGCACCACCATCACGCTGACGTTGTGCGCGACCACGTCGTGCAGTTCACGGGCGATCCTGGCCCGCTCGGTGGCCGCCGCGATCTGGGCCTGCGCGTCCCGTTCCCGCTCCAGCCGGGCGGCGCGGTCCTCCAGCGAGGCGTAGTAGGCCCGCCGGTACCGCATCGAGTCACCGAGCACCCAGGCGAGCAGCGCCGGCCCGGCGAACATGATCGAGCCCACAACGATCGTCTGGAGGACGCCCAGCCGGACGGGCGTCCAGCGGACCACGCCGACCACCGAGCCGAGCAGGCAGATAGCCAGGCCGGCGATGGAGACCCGCCGGGGCCGGTAGGCGGCCAGCGTGTACAGCAGGACGACGACGGCGAGGTCCGCTGCGCTCGGCCGCGAAGTGAGCAGGACCTGCAGGGCACCGATCGCGGTGGCTGCGACGAACAGAACGCCGTCCACCAGCCTCGGGTGACGGCGCAACCAGGCGTATAGGGTCGCCACGCACCAAGGGTACGGCCCGGACCTGCGCCTGGTCGTCATCCTGCTGGCGGGGCCGGTGTCATCCTGCCGGGTGATGCTCCCGAGCGGGAGATGCGGCCGCGGTGTTTCCTGCGTGACGGCGGTGGCCTTGACGGACCCGGGTGGCTACTCAGCGGCCTGTCAGAGGAGTCCTTTGACAGACCACTAGGGTTCCGACGTGACCGATTGCCTTTTCTGCCGCATCATCGCCGGCGAGGTGCCCGCGCACTTCGTGCTGGATGACAGCGACGTGGTGGCGTTCCTGGACGCCCGGCCGGTATTCAAGGGGCACGTGCTGGTCCTGCCGCGCCAGCACTACGAGACGCTGGCCAGCTTGCCGGAAGACCTGGTCGGGCCGCTGTTTACCAGGGTCCGACGGGTCAGCGCGGTGATGCCGGAGGCCCTCGGCGCTCAGGGCAGCTTCGTCGGCCTCAACAACACGGTCAGCCAGAGTGTCCCGCATGTGCACGTCCACGTCGTGCCGCGCACCCGCGGCGACGGCCTCCGCGGCTTCTTCTGGCCACGGCAGAAGTACGCCGACGACGCGGAGGCTGAGGTCTTCGCGTCGAAACTGCGCGATGCCCTGGCCGCCCCGCCTGGGCCCACCGTCGGTCCCCCAGCCTGAGGCGAGGCGCATGGCGCGGGGCCCGCAGGGTCCCCCCCCGGGCCGCACCCCCCGGCACCGGGTCCGGGGTGCGGACCACTGCCCGCGCCCCTGACCCGCCGCCCGCACGGCCCACCGCTTGTGACGGCGGCCTGCCTCCAGGCGCCGTGTCCGCGCCTCGCCTCAGGACGATGACAGCTAATCGTGATGTCACTCGCCCCGCTATCCCCGGATTCCGGGATGCGTGGGCCGCTTGCGCTGGATTTAGGATGCGGACAGCGGTAGGTGTGGGCTCTGCTGAGCAGCGGGACTGCGGGCTCAGGCGACAGGTACAGGCGGGACGGCGATGGCGCACGACTCAATCACGCCAGTGACCGCGCATGTCGCCACGCCGTCCGGCCAGCTGATAGCGGTCCCCGAGGGCACCAGGCTGGTGTTCGGCCGGGGGCCTGACGCGGACCTGACGATCTCCGCGGGCCGGGGTCTCTCCCGCCGGGCTGGCGTGGTGACCGCGGTGAGCGGTGGCGCCTGGGTGGCCAACATCAGCCGCACCCACGCCCTGTACGCCGAGGGCGACGGCTACCGGATACGGCTGCCTCGCATGGAACAGCACGGGGAGCCGTCCGGGGGGTGGTTCGTGCGGGCGGGAACGACCTTGGTGGGCTCGCGCACGATGCTCGACGAGGGGCAGGCGCTGCACGTCGTGGTGGCCGGCCAGGGCGAGGAGCACACCGATGTCGAGGGCGCCCGTCACCGGCCGGACGGCGAGCAGACGCTGCTCCCGCTGTATCTGGACCCGATGACCAAGCTCTTCCTCGTCGCCTTGATGTGGTGCCAGCCGTGGCTGCTCGACCCGTCCCGCACTACTCCGCTGCCGCGCACGCCGGAAATCGCCCGGGCCGCCCTGGAGGCGACCGGCGCCTACCACGAGCTCGAGCGTTTCGACGGTGATCCGGTGTTCCGGGACCGGCTATCGGCCCGGGTCGCCGAGCACGTCAAGGTGCTGCGCCGCAAGATCGGCGATCGCGGCCTGGTACGGGCCGACACCCGGCTCTCCGATGAGGTGGTCGTGCAGGTGCTCCTGGAGCACGGCATCATCACCGTGGCCGACCTGGCCAGGCTGGGCGATGCGGCATGGTGTTCCCGGCAAGAGGACCTGTGGTGGACCCAGGCGCCCTGACCAGGCGCCCCGACCGGGTGGCCGGCTGACCGCTGGCGGGTCCGACTTGCCCGCGCCGTCAGGCGGTTGCTGGCCCAGGGTCGCCGCGAATACGCTTGAGCAACAGGCGGCGGCAGAACACCGGAGCAAGTGGCTTGCCGCGGACCAGGTTCGTCGGCTCGTGACCGCGCCGCGCATGTTCTCTGCGAGCTGACGCGGGAAAGAACGCCACCCGCCAGGAGGTTCCCGCCGCTATGCACCCCGGTCCCGGCCCCGGCCCGCTCCACATGATGCGCGGATTCGCTACCGACTCGTCGGTGACCAAGCAGCAGCTGAAGCGGGGGACCGTCCGCAGGATCGCGGGATATGCGCGGCCCTACCGCTGGGATCTCGCGATCTTCCTGCTGGCCGCCGCGCTGGACGCGGTGATCACGGTGACGATCCCGGTGCTGCTCGGGTTGGTCATCGACCGCGGCGTCCTGCCGAAGCGGGTCGATGTCGTGCTGGCGGTGGCCACGGCCATCGCCGGGCTGGCCATCTTCGACGCGTTCCTCAACCTCGTCCAGCGCTGGTACACCGCGCGGGTCGGCCAGGGCCTGATCTACGACCTGCGCACGGAGGTGTTCGACCACGTGCAGCGGCAGCCGGTCGCGTTCTTCACCCGGGCGCAGACCGGCTCGCTGGTGAGCAGGCTGAACAGCGACGTGATCGGCGCGCAGCAGGCGCTGACCTCGACGCTGGTGTCTACGGTGTCAAGTACACTGCAGCTGATTCTGGTGCTGGTCACGATGCTCTACTTCTCCTGGCTGGTCACGGTCATCGCGCTGGTGCTGATACCGATGTTCATCATCCCGGCCCGCCTGGTCGGGCGCAGGCTGCAGCGTCTGACCCGGGAGTCGATGCAGCTCGACGCGGCGTTGGGATCGACGATGACTGAGCGGTTCAACGTCGCCGGCGCCATACTGGCGAAGCTGTTTGGCCGGCCGCGGGAGGAGTCCGGCCTGTTCGCCGAGCGGGCGGCCAAGGTCAGGGACATCGGCGTGGTCCAGGCGCTGTACGGCAGCTCGCTGTTCATCACGCTGACGCTGCTCGCGTCGCTTTCCACCGCGGTGGTCTACGGGGTGGGCGGCGACCTCGTCGTCCGCGGCGCCTTCCAGGTCGGCACGCTGGTTTCCATGGCCCTGCTGCTGACCAGGCTGTATGGGCCGATCACTGCGCTGTCTAACGTTCAGGTCAATGTGATGACCGCGCTGGTCAGTTTTGACCGGGTGTTCGAGGTGCTCGACCTGAAGCCGCTGATCGAGGACCGGCCGGACGCGGTACCGCTCGTGCTTGCGGCGCAGGGCAACGGATCAGCCCGCACCGCCGGGCCAGCAGCGGACATCGTCTTCGACCATGTCTCGTTCCGCTACCCGGCCGCGTCCGAGGTCTCGCTAGCGTCGCTGGAGTCCATTGCCCTGCCTGCGCCCGAGCGAACGGATGCGAGGCTGGGCGTTCTGCACGACGTGAGCTTCACCGCCCCCGCCCGGCAGCTGACCGCCTTGGTCGGGCCCTCAGGCGCGGGCAAGACGACGATCACTCACCTCGTGTCCCGGCTGTATGACCCCGACCAGGGCGCGGTGCGCATCGGCGGGTTCGACATCAGGCTCGTGACTCAGGAGTCGCTGCACGACTCGGTCGGCGTGGTGACCCAGGACGCACACCTGTACCACGACACAATCCGGGCCAATCTCGCGTACGCCCGTCCCGGGACAACCGAGGAGGAACTGATCGAGGCGTGCCGGGCGGCGCAGATCTGGGACCTGATCTCGGTGCTGCCCGACGGCCTGGACACCATCGTGGGCGACCGCGGCTACCGGCTGTCGGGCGGCGAGAAACAGCGGGTCGCCCTGGCCCGGTTGCTGCTGAAGGCACCGGCCGTGGTGGTGCTCGACGAGGCCACCGCGCATCTGGACTCCGAGTCGGAGGCCGCCGTCCAGCAAGCGCTCGCCACGGCCCTGGCCGGCCGCACCTCGCTGGTCATTGCCCACCGGCTGTCCACCATCCGCGAGGCCGACCAGATCCTGGTCATCGACGACGGCCGGGTCCGCGAGCGCGGCCGCCACGACGAGCTGCTCGCGTCCGGGGGGCTGTACGCCGACCTGTACCGGACCCAGTTCGCCCGCCAGGAGCCCGCCCGCGCCGGCCTGAGGCCAGGGCCGCCGGGAGAGCATCCCCCGCCGCATCCGCCTCCGGGAGTTCATGATCTGGCTCTGCCCGGGAGGCCCTGGCCCGGGCGACCCGGCCCGGGCCAGCTCGGCAGCCCGTGACCCAGCCGTTCCCCAGTGGATCGTCAGCCAGTCAGGCGAGACGCCGAGTGCAGCCACTCGAGCATGTCGGGCGGAGCTAGCTGGGCGGCACGCGCGTAGTAGGCAGCCATCTCCTCGTCGCTGAGAATTTCGCGCCCGGCCCCCGAGGTGCCCCGGCGGAAGAACAAGGCAGTGTCTACGGAGATCCCGGGGGGGATCGGAACGAGGTCGTCCGCGCGGTCTCTCATGCGCTCGAACGTGGCCGCCTGAGTGAGCGCGGGCCAGGCCTGCTCCGGAACGGCTATCCCGAGCCTCCCGGCGAGCCAGCGCATCTGGCCCTCCAGGTCTGCGAGCAGGTCGTCGTAGCGCATCAGCAGCACGTTCGGCTCGCCGCGTCTGGCCCAGGCATCGGACAGGTGCCACATAACGCCGGGCAGCGAGTCCGGGTACCGGCGGGGATCGTCATCGTCGGCGATCCACCTGAGCAGAGCGTCGTGCAGCGCCTCGCGTGACGCGGGCGGCTTGAGCGGCGCGGGCGGCTTGGGCGGCGCGGGGGGCCTGAGCGGCTTCAGCGGCCTGGGCGGCTTCGGCGGCATCGGCGGCCTGGACTGGCCGGTGGGCCGCCGTTCCGGCGGGGGGCCGATGCTGTCGGGCGGGGGGCCGATGATTTCGTTGTGGCGGCAGAGCGACACGAAGGTGTCGAGCGGATGCCGGGCCGTCACGATATAGGTGACCCGGGGGTCGAGAGGAATCCCGTCCAGCGGCGTATGCGTCTTGATGAAGCGCCGGTGCCGCTGCTCGCCAAGCTGGGCGTACACGAAGTCATGCGGCATGGCCATGTTGTCCAGCCACGGCGAGAGGTCCCCGAGTGGCTCCGGCAGCTCGGGCGTCTGGAAGATCAGCAGTGCGCAGATCATCTGCACCCAGGTCGTCCCGCTCTTGCGCCGGGTGCTGATCACGATGTCGCCAGGCCGAAACCGAAAGCCGAGCCACCGGCCACTGTCCTCGCCAGGCGATTGATAGTGGAACGGGGCGCTGACCACGCTGGGAGCGTAGCAGAGACGCCGGCCAGCACTGCTGCGCGAGCAGGGCCACTCAGACCTGGCTCACCGTGGCCGGCATGTCGCCAAACGGCAAGCCGTCCGTCGACCAACGTCACTCACGTCACTTCGGCCCCAAAGGCTAGTAGGGCCTTACACCACCACCACAGCGGCGCCAACATGGGCGGCGGGCCTGTTACCGTGGGCGCTGTCGTCGTAGCCTATTCTGGGATCTATGCTCCGGGCCTGGCCCATCGATCGGGGAAGATGCATACATGATTCGAAATGGGGATGCCCTCAGGCTTCGCAACATGGAGGTTAATCCGATTCGTCGCCCGGCTCCTTTGCAAGAGTCCGCGGCGGCGATCCTTTCCGTCGGAAGCGCATTTCCAGACCGATCCTATTCGCAGGAAGAGATCGGGGCGCTCCTCGGCCTGGAGAACAGGGTTGTGAAGAAGCTTCTCCGTTCGTCCCATATCCAGAAGAGGCATCTCTACCTTCCGGCAAAAGACGCCCGCACTGGGCGCCTGCTCCCTGAGTCCGCAGCCGACCTCCATGCTAAGTTTCGGGAAGGAGCACTCGAGATCGGATCGCGGGCCATTCACGCCGCGCTCGACGCCGTATCGCTGTCCACGGCGGATGTCGACTACATGCTGTGTGTCACCTCGAGCGGCTTCATGGTCCCCGGGCTCAGTTCGCTCTTCTCGCGAGAACTAGGGTTTGACCGCAAGCTCCTCCGGGCGGACGTTGTGGGCATGGGATGCAACGCCGGATTGAATGGGTTGAACCCGCTCGTGCAGTGGATAAGGAACCATCCAGGTCAGGTGGCGCTCCTGGTCTGCTGTGAGATTAACTCCGCGATGTACATTCTTGATGAGACTCCGCGCACCGGCATCGTCAACAGCCTTTTCGGCGACGGTGCGGCCGCAGCCGTGCTGACCAGCTGTACCGGGAACAGCACCGGCCCTGCGTCATTCGGCCCGGCGCCATCCGGCCCGGCGCCATGCGTGATCGATTTCGAGAGCTTTTGCATCCCCGAACAGTGGGCGGCTATGCGGTTCGACTGGAATGCCCCTGCTGGAAAGTGGAGCTTTTATCTCGACCGAGATATCCCCTATGTCATAGGCTTCAACATTCGCGAGCCTCTGGAAAGGCTGCTGGAGCGGAATGGCCTGGATTTCTCCGCCATCAAGCACTGGGTACTGCACACCGGCGGAGGTGCGGTGATCGACTCCGTCAAGCTCAGCCTGGGGCTCGAGGAGCACGATGTTCGTCACACGCGCTCCGTGCTGCGCGACTACGGGAACATCTCGAGCGGTAGCTTCCTGGTCAGCCTGGAGCGCCTGCTTGCTGAAGACTGCGCATCGGCTGGCGATCGAGGCGTCATGGTCACGATGGGCCCGGGAGCCCAGATCGAAACCGCGCTTCTCCAATTCGGGCAGGCCGAGACATGCTGACCATGATCGATGAGGGTGACGGCGAGCGAGTACTGACGGTCCAGATCCATGAGGCGACGATCGGCGCCGAGCTCATCAGCGCGCTCGAGTCCGTGCTGAACAATGTTGAACACGGCGAGATCGAGAACTTCGTGCTTCAGTTCAGCGGCGACCCAGACTCGGTCACCGGAGAGTTCCCGTCGTGGCGACCCGGTCCGGTCCGGAGCGACATGCGGTATTTCGCCCGCTGGGATGAGGCTCTCTCGCGGATTTCCAGGCTGAAGGCCAAGACGTTCGCGGCCTACGACGGCAGGGTCGGCGCGGCGGCCGTCCATGTCGGCTTGGTCATGGATCTGCGGCTGGCCTCGGCGCAGGCCAGGCTCTCGCTGGGGAGCCTTTCCGAGGGGCGCTTCCCAGGTATGGGGGCGTACTGGCTGCCGAAGTTCGTCGGTCTCGGCCATGCGCGGAGGATTTTCCTGCTCGGTGAGGATATAACGGCCGAGCACGCGTCCCGGCTCGGGCTCGTGGACGTTGTTGACGACACCGTCGAGGCAGTGGTAGATGCCACGATCAAGGCCATGCGCCCAGTAACGCCGGAGGCGGCGTGCTTTACCCGCCGAATTCTTGACGACTGCTATTTGCTGGAGCGTTCCGCGGCGGCCGAGCTGGCCAAGGCGGCTCGATACAAGGTGGGAATTCCGAATCATGACGACTAAGCGCAGTGGCGAGCGTCAGCGCGAGAAGGAGTGGTCAATGTCCGAAACCCTCAACCCCAGTTCACCTCGCAGTTCGCCCCGCACGGGTACCGTTCTTCCCGAAGGCCGGCCCTTCTGGATCGTCGACGGGCAAGCCTACGACTTTACGGAGTGGATGGGCCGTCATCCCGGCGGCTCGATATGGTTCGCGCAAACTGAGGGCCGCGATATCAGCGCCCTGCTCCACACATACCACCGGGAGCCAGCCCGGCTACAGAAGGTCCTCGCGAAGTACCAGATTGAAGAACTCGCCGGCCAGGACGTACGCCCCAAGCTTGTTGCACCCTTCCGATTCAGCGAGAAGAACAAAGCCCCCAAGCTTGGTGTACCCACAGAGATGGACATACTCCCCAAACTTGGTGTACCCCCCTTCCTGCTGCCTCCAGAATTCAACGCGCCTACGGATCTGCCGAGACTCGATTATCGGGACGAAGGAAGCCTGCTGGCGGCGATCCGTCAGAGGGTCAATGCCAAGTTCTCCAAGCAGGCACTGAAAAAGTACGACCGCGTGTTTGACGTTGTGACGTGGATTATCGCTATCGCGCATGTCGCTACGCTGGCCCTCCTTATCACCAAGATAATACCTGCCTGGGCATTCGTCGTCATCATGGTGGTGACGCGAACCTCGCTGGCGGGCGCAGGCCATTACCACCTCCACAGGAAGTGGAAGCAGAGGCAGCAGCACAAGTACACGCTGCCGTTCGGAAAAGCGCTCTTCGACATCAACTACGTCGGCACGAGCCTGATTGGAACCGATGGGCACGTGCTACTGCACCATCCTTATCTGGGCTCCGGAGCGGATGTGAAGAAGACGTTCTTCGACGGTATGCTCCGGCTGCATCCTATACTCCGGATCCCGGGCTACACGCTGCACAAACTCGGCATATGCCTGACCGGGCTGCCTCTCCGGGGAAGGGAGATCACCAAGTTCGAGCGTCCCAGGCCGAACCCGCGTAGCGACGCGCCATTCATCCGGGATGGAATCCGAGCAGATTTCTGGCTCATCCGCGCGTGGATCGTGGTTGAGTTTGCCCTGTGCCTGGCGACCGGTTACATCCTGGCCTGGCTGGTGCAGTTCTTCTTGACTTTGTGGTTCAACACCTTCCTCGTCGTGGCCAGCCATGACTTCGAGGAGCCGAACAGCGAGGAGGAGCTCGCTGTGATCCCCGAGCCGCTGCGTGATGACTGGGCGGCGAGGCAGATCTGCCTGAGCTACGACCTGAGCGTGGTCGGCAACCGCTGGATCGACCTTTTCCTCAGCGCCGGCCTAAGCCCCCACCGCGTCCATCACGTCCTGCCGTGGCAGGGTTCCGGCTTCGCCAACCTCGCCTCGGAGGATGCGGTCAGAGAGGTGTGCGCCGAGGTCGGCATAGCCTGGGAGCGTCCTCGGAACCTGATCCTGGATCGGTTTCCGGCCGTGATGAAGCACTATCTGACCTGTCCGGTGAAGCCTTCCCTGCTGCGCATGCTCTCCATGCAGCCCCCGCCCGGCATGCAGCCCCCGCCCGGCATGCAGCCCCCGCCCGGCATGCAGCCTCCGCCCGGCATGCAGCCTCCGCCCGGCATGCAGCCTCCGCCCGGCATGCAGCCTCCTTCGCCCGGCATGCAGCCCCCGCCCGGCATGCAGCCCCCGCCTCCGGACGGTATGCAGCCCCCGCTCCCGAACCCGCTCGGCACGCAGCCGCGCTCATCGGTCTGGGATCACATCGGCGAGCTCTTCCGCTACACGTCTGAGGGCTGGAGAGGAGTCGGCGTCTGATCGCGGCTGCCGCAACCGGCGATCAGGCACTCCTCGAGGAGGTCCAGCGGCGTGGCGGCTGGCCCTGGCCGGGTCCTGATGCGCCCAGCGTGGGCTGCGGAGCCATCTCCCGCTTCTCTCCTTTGCGTGCTGGCACGCCACCCATGAGGCCGATTCCCTAGGCCCGCTGTGCCCTGGTTGCGGGGAGTGCGAGGCATATCGACGGCGCTGCGCGTCAGGGGTGCCGTTTCTTGCCTGCGGCGCATATCGTCACTGCTATGGCCGAGTGGTGGTCCATCGAGGTATTTGATGGCGAGTTGCTGCCGGCCACGCGCTGGCGGGATACCTACTCGTCCACGCTGATCGAGTCGGCCATCGCGCATGGCGCGACCGACTGGGCGTGGCATATTCATCGCTGGGGCGTGGTCTTCGAGGTGGTGTTCGACGCGGACGCGCAGTGGGAGGCATTCCGCGATCTGGCCGCGGTCCGGGCTGCGCTCGACGCGGTGCCGGATCCAGTGAACGGGCTGCTGGTGTACCGCGGCCGGGGCGGCGGCGCGGGCGCGACGTCGCCACGCAGGCCCAGACCTGCAGCCGGCGCCGGCGCGATGGCGCTTCCCGAGCCGGCCGACGAGCCGCGGATTGACCTGACCAGCGTGGCGCCGGACGACGCCTTCGCGTCTCCCGCGCCGCGATGAGCCCACGCCACCTGCTGCGGAGGGCATCCGTGCGGCGATTGATGCCCCGTTCTGTAAGCGCTGCGCCTGGGACAGTGCAGGATGGATGCATGAGGGATACCAGAACCACGGCCGTCGGGCTGCGGTCAGCAATCGAGAGAAGCGGTTACTATCCCGGCCTGGTGGCCGATGCGGTCTCGTCCGCGCTTGGCACGGAGGCGGTCGTCTCCTTTGTCGTGCATCACGACGCGCTTTTCGACCCGGCCATGGAAGTGCGCCGTCACATGACCGTCCTCGTTCTGACGCCAACCAGGCTGGTCTACTCGCATACCGACGAGAACCCGGCCGAGGAGCCAGGCGCGCGCCCGCAGGCGGAGACCAGCACCGAGGCGGTCCGGACCTCCCGGATCTCCTCCGTCGCGGTGACGAGGGTTGTGCCAGATCCCGCGTCGTATGTGCCCGGGGTGACCATGCCGACCGAGGTGGTGCTGACCGTCGGCTGGAACGTGCTCTCTCATGTCGAGCTCGAGCCGGCCCACTGCGGTGACGAGAACTGTGAGGCTGATCACGGCTACAGCGGCACCATTACCGCCGACGACCTGACCATGCGGGTGAGCGAGGCCGCGGACGGCGAGGATGCGGTGCGCCAGGTCCTGGCGTTCGCCGGCGCGCTGGCCGAGGCGACCGCTGCGCCGGAACGCTGACGGGCCCGGTATGACCTATGCTCCGATGATCCTGCCCACCGTGCCGCATTACGGGGAGGGGAGCCTGGCCGATCTGGCCTGTTCCCTGCTGGCCTCGCTGGGGGTCGGCGGCGAGCCGGATCCGCTGGGCCTGCCGGAGACGACGCGTGCCTGCCTGCTGATCGTGGACGGCCTCGGCTGGGAACTGCTGCGCGACCACCCGGCCGCGGCGCCGTTCCTTTCCGAACTCGCGGTCACCGGCAGGCCGCTGACCGCGGGATTCCCCGCCACCACGGTGACCAGCCTGACCTCGCTGGGCACCGGTCTGGTACCGGGGATGCACGGGATGCTGGGCTACCAGGTGGCGGTGCCGGGCGACGGCAGGCTGCTCAACGGGCTGCGCTGGGATAAGCGGATCGATCCCCTCGCGTGGCAGCCCTGTCCGACGATCTACGAACGGGCCACGGCGGCTGGGCTCGGCGCCTACCGGATCGCCGCGTCCGCGCTGCAGCGGACGGGATTCTCGGTGGCCGCGATGCGCGGTGCCGACTACCGTCCGGCGGACAGCCTGGGCGCGCTCGTGGCGCAGGCCGCCATCGCCCTGGCCGATTCGGATGGTGGCCTGGTCACGGTCTACCATGCCGAACTCGATGGCACCGGGCATTCGTTCGGCAGTGCGTCTGATGCCTGGCTGTACCACCTCGCGCACGTGGACAAGCTGGCCGAACAGCTGGCGGGCTCGCTGCCCGGCGGCGCCGTGCTCCATGTGACCGGCGATCACGGCATGGTGGACGTGCCCGTCGAGGAGAAGATCGATGTGGATACGTCGCCCGCCCTCCAGGAAGGGGTCGCGCTACTGGGCGGCGAGCCGCGGGCCCGGCACGTGTATGCCAAGCCGGGCGCGGCGGCCGATGTGCTGGCCGCCTGGCGTGAGGTGCTGGGCGGCCGAGCATGGGTGGTGTCCCGGGATGAGGCGATCGCGGATGGCTGGTTCGGCCCCGTCAACCCCGCCTTCCGGGAGCGGATCGGGGATGTCGTCGCCGCCCCGACTGATTCCTGGGCCATAGTGACCAACCAGGCCGAGCCGCTCGAATCCGCGCTGATCGGCATGCACGGCTCGCTGACCTCGGCCGACCAGCTCGTGCCGCTGCTCACCTTCAGCGTCGGCTGACCGGCGCGGCAGGCGTGCAGTTGTGAATCCACTGATCGACGTGACCGCACTGGCCAGGGCGCTGGCCGGGCAGGATCCGCCTACCGTGCTTGATGTGCGCTGGCGGGTCGGTGGCCCGTCCGGACTCGGGGATTACCTGGCTGGCCATCTGCCTGAGGCTGCGTTCGTTGACCTGGACCAGGATCTGGCCGGCCCGCCTGGGCCGGGCGGCCGTCATCCGCTGCCCGAGGTTGCTGCCTTCCAGGCCGCTATGCGCAGGGTCGGCGTGTCCGACGGCCGGCCCGTGGTGGTCTACGACGAGGCCGACTCCCTGGCGGCGTCCCGCGCCTGGTGGACGCTGCGCTATTACGGCCACGAGCAGGTGCGGGTCCTTGACGGCGGCTACCGCGCCTGGGTGACGGCCGACCTGCCCGTAGCCAGCGGGGCCGACGCCGCCGCACCCGGTGATTTCACGGCCCGGCCTGGGCATATGCCGCTGCTCGGGGCCGACGCGGCGGCCACGCACGCCCGGGCGGGCCGGCTGCTCGATGCCCGGGCTGGAGAGCGCTACCGGGGGGAGGTCGAGCCAATCGACCCGGTCGCCGGGCATATCCCTGGCGCCATCAGCGCTCCCACCGCGGGAAACGTCACCGGCGACGGGCATTTCCGGAGCGCGGCGGAACTGAGGGAGCGTTTCGCGGCCCTGGGGATCGTCGCTGACCAGGGACCGGACGGCCCGGGACCCGCCGTAGGCACGGGGCTGGCCGCGGCCGGGACTTACTGCGGTTCTGGGGTGACCGCCGCCCATGAGGTGCTCGCCCTGGAGATCGCCGGCGTCCCCGCAGCTCTGTACGTTGGCTCTTGGTCACACTGGGTCACTATTACTTCCCGCCCCATCGCGACTGGCCCTTATCCAGGATGACCAGCGATGATCCGCTGGCGGACCGGATGGGGATTGCTGGTGGCAGAGAAATGTGGGGAGAAGAGAGCTATGAACCGGTCTGCGGGGTACGTCTCGATCTACGATGGGCTCCGGGTTCAGCGCCCCAGAGTCCTCCGCCAGCGGACCGGCGCTGCGCGCTCGGGAGGCGGCGCCAGTGTACGCATTTCAATGCGAGGCGACGTTCGACGCGGAACCAGCCACGGTGTGGAAGCTCTGGACTGACGTGTCGCGCTGGCCTGAATGGGATTTAAGCAAGGAGATCGCGCGGATCGACGGCCCCTTCGCCCCCGGCACATCCGGGTGGGCCAAGCAGCGCGGGAATCTCGGCGGTCCCTTCACGATCACCGCAATCGAGCCGGGACGGCGCTGGGTGAGTGAGTGCCCTCTTCCGTTGGGCAAGATTGTCTTTGAGCACGTGATCGAGCCCGCCGAGGCCGGTCGTGTCCGGGTGACGAAGAGCGTGGAGGTGCTCGGCGGGTTCGGGCCGCTCTTCCGGCTCATGTTCGCGGCCAGGATGCGCCGCGACTGACACTTCCATGATCACGGGTAAGCGCCGGGATAAACCGGCATGGAGGAGGAGATGGAAGTTCTCTACGTCGAAGGGCTAGCGACCCACGGCGGCCCCGAGCCATGCGCCGACGACCTGCGAGGGCGTGGCGAAGCGTTGGACAGGGGCACGTGCAGGCCGGGCTATCGAGCCGCGAAAAGTGAATCCGGGGTGCTGACACTGTCCGTGAGGTGGAAGGCCACATCGTCGGCGGCGCTATCGCGAGCCGCCAGCGGACCCCGCGCGGTCTGGGAACCATGGCATGTACGGAACCTCCATGCGCGAGAACCGGGAGAGCCCGCGCCCGCCCGTCTGCCGGTTCAGCAGACGGGCCGCTCAGGGAACGCCAAGGCGGTAATCCTGAGATGAACGGGCACGGGCAGTCGGATGGTCCCGTAGTACCTGCGAACCCGCCGAACAAGGCTGCGGCTGCGGAGGCGGGGGAGGAAAGGGGACCGGCCAAGGGGAACACGGCCAGCAAACCACGCCCCGGACACAGCGCCGGGCCTGGCGTGTCAAGTGCGCTGGATCGTGTGCGGCAAGTGGCAGTACGGGACAAGGAGGCACGGTTCACGGCGTTGTTGCACCACGTCGATCCAGGCCGGCTCCGGGCGGCCTACCGGGTGATCAACCCGAAGGCGGCACCGGGGGTGGATCAGGTGACGTGGGCGGCCTACGGGCAGGACCTGGAGGCGAACCTTCAGGATCTGCACCAGCGGGTGCAGCAGGGGCGTTACCGGGCGAGCCCATCGCGGCGGGTTTACATCCCGAAGGCGGACGGGCGGCAAAGACCGCTCGGCATTGCCACGGGGTTCGCTGTGTGATCATGTCAGGCGGTGCCGACAGTTACGGCGGCGTCCTCGTGCCGCTGGGGCCGGTTCCGTGGCCTGGTGCGGCGGGCGGCCGGGTTCAGGTGGCCGGATCCGGCGATGCGCCGGCGGCAGGCGGCCTCGATGTTGCTGGTCCACGGGATGCACAGCCTGCCGCCGGGGCCGCGCCGGGCGTCGAGCTGGGCGGATTCGATCCAGTAGTAGATGACGCCGGCGCGGCAGCCCAGCCGGCGGGCGGCTTCGGCCACGGGGATCTCGCCGCCGGCGTAGGCGGCGGAGGCGGGGATGTTGTAGGCGTGGCGGATCCACTGGACGGCCTTGACGTCGAAGGGGCGGCCGTGGCCGGTGGTCAGCCCAGCGGCGTTGAGCCGGCGGACTAGCTCGTCGTTGCTGGTGGCCGGTCCGAGCTGGCGGACGAGCTCGACTGCGGCGGCCGGAGTGCGCCTGGCCGTGCCGGAGTGGAGGGGGCGGCCGGTGACAAGTTCGCCGGTGGCGCCGGTGTGCCAGCGGATCCCGATGCGCACCTGGCCGGGTTGCTGCTCGGGGAGCAGGGTGATGTCGGCGATCAGGGTGCGCAGCAGCCGCTTGCGGTCCTTGCTGCTGGTGGCGGGCGCGTGCCAGAGCCCGGGCAGGTCGGCGGCGAGTTTCTCCAGCTCCGCCCGGCCAGGCAGCGGCGGCAGCGCATCCCGGGCGGCCTCCAGCGCCTGCCCGGCCTCGGCGAGGGCGGCGAGCCTGTCCTCCCAGCGGGCCTCCAGACTGCGGGCGACCAGCCGGTTCTCCGGCTCGACCTGGCAGAACGCGCGCTCGGCCCGGCCGGCCTCATAGCGGGCCCGTTCCACGGCCAGCTCGGCGGCCCGGCTGACCCGCTGGTGCCGGTCCGTGACCTCCTCGGCGGCCGACAGCGCCAGGGCGACCTGCCCGGGGGTGAGCGCGTCCAGCAGGACCCGCGCGACCGCGTCGTCCACGGTGGCGGCGGCGACCGGCCGGCAGCCGGGCGTGGTGAGCCGGTCGCGGTGGGAGCTGCATGCATAGGACGGCCGCTGACCGGTGTGGTAGCTGGTGCGCATCGGCTTGCCGCATGACCCGCAGAAGATGATCCCCTGGCATAGCGCGCAGCCCTCGCGGGGTGGCCGTGCCCCGGCGTTGGTCCGGTTGGCCGCCAGCCTGGCCTCGCTGGCCAGGTAGTCCGGCCAGGTGATGTATCCCTGGTGGTGGTCTTTGAGCAGCACCGGCCATTCGGCGCGGGGCCGTTCCACCATCGCCGTGTGCACCGTGCCGGACGGGTCGACGGTGCGGTGCGAGGAGTACCGGCCGAACACGTACGCCCCCGCGTAGCCCGGGTTCTTCAAGACCCCCAGGACCCGGGCGTGGGTGAGACGCCCCCACCGCAGCTGCCCGGCCCATGCCCCGCCGTAGGCGCGCAGCGGAAACTTGCGGCCGGCGAACGCGGCGACCACCCCGTAGGCCGACCCGCACGCGGCGAACGCGGCGAACACGTCGGCGATGGCGGCCTGGACCTCGGCATCGGGGTCGATCACGACATCGCCGGCGTCGTCGTGGATTAAGCCGACCGGCAGCGGGGTGCGCAGCTCGCCACGCCCGGCCGCGGCCCGCTTGTTCGCCTGCAGCCGCTGCGCCATCACGTGCAGCTCCATCTCCCCCATGGTGCCCTTGAAGCCCAGCAGGACGCGGTCGTTCACGTCCGCGGGGTCGTAGACGCCGTCGGGGTCGATCAGCAGCGTGCCGGTGATCCGGGCGAACTCCGCCAGCCTCGCCACGTCGGCATTCGACCGGGCCAGCCGGGTGATCTCGATCCCGAAGATCGCCCCGACATCGCCCCGGCACATCCTGGTCACCAGCTCGGTGAACCCCTCCCGGGCCACCCCCCACTTCCCGGAGATCCCCAGGTCGGTGTCGATCACCTCGATCGACGTGTGAGCCCAGCCCAGCGCGGCCGCCGTGTCCGCCAGGCCGTACTGGCTCCTGGTCGACTCGGTGTGCTCGCGGACCTGGGCCATCGAGGATTGCCGCAGGTAGATTAGCGCCGTCCGCTCCCGGTGCCAGCTCGTGATCTTGTGCTCGCCGTTCACGCGTGCCTCCCAGCGCGCAGATGGTCATGTTGGCCAGCGCCGCCACCGCCTCGGCCCGCGCGGGCCCGGACAGGACGGCGGCGCCCACCGGCTACTTCAGCTCTCTGCGGGCCAGCAGCTCGGCGTTGATCGCCGAGATCTCCGCGAGCAGCTGCTCGATCTCCTCGCCGTTGCGCAGGTACCGGCGCACCACCCCGGCCAGGGACGCCGGGACGTACCTCAGCCGGCCCCGGGCCGCGGTCTTCGGGGCGAAGAAGGCATACGGGCCGTGCGGCTCGCCGCCGGCGCACCGGCAGCCGGCCTTGCCGCACCGGCGCGTCTGCTCGGTCAGCGAGCCGGACAGCACCTGCTCGGCGCCCCCGAGCCGCGCGGCCAGAGCGCGCCGCCGCGACAGCAGCCGCCGCGTCGGCGTCCCCGCCAGGCCGGTCTCGTTCTTGTTCTTTTGTTCTCTCATCACAAAAGAGTATGTCGCTGCCAGGCATGACAATCAACGACCTTGCAGTGCGCGTGTCGTGGCGCCGAGTGCCGCCAGCCCCTCCGCCGACAGCCGGCGTGCCAGCGGCGGCTCACCGCGGTCCGTCCACGCCTCCGGCAGCGTGACCTGCCCGCTGAGCCCGCCCGAGCAGACGAACACCACCGCGCCCGCCCGGCGCTTAGTGAGCAAGACCTCCATCCGCTGACCCGTCAGCGGATGGAACGGATGGGTGACGACAACGAAACCCAAAGGATCACTGGACGATGCGGCACTATGCCGCCTCCGTGGCCAGCCTGGAGGACAAGATCGTCCAGCGGGCCGTCGCTGAGGTGCTGAACGCCATCTACGAGGCGGACTTCCTCGGTTTCTCGTACGGGTTCCGGCCAGGGCGCGGCCCGCATGATGCGCTGGATGCGCTGGCGGCCGGGATCGAGAAGAGGAAGGTGAACTGGATACTCGATGCTGACATCCGTGGCTTCTACGATGCTATCGACCATGGGTGGATGCGGAAGTTCATCGAGCACCGGATCGCGGATAAGCGGGTCCTGCGGCTCATCCAGAAATGGCTGAACGCGGGAGTTATCGAGGACGGTGCGTGGTCGGTAAGCGAGGAGGGAGCCCCGCAGGGGGCAACGACGATATCGTTGCCGGCTTTCAGGATCGGTCTGACGCCGAGCGGTTCTATGCGGACCTGGTGGAGCGTTTCGCCAGGTTCTGCCTGGAACTCAACGACGGGAAGACGCGCCTGATCGAGTTCGGGCGGTTCGCTGCCCAGAACCGCAGGCGGCGGGGCCTCGGGCGGCCCGGGACGTTCTCGTTCCCCGGCTTCACGCACATGTGCGGGAAGACGCGGGCAGGACGGTTCGCGCTGCGGCGTAAGACGATCGCCAGGCGAATGGCCGCCAAGCTGCGCGAGGTAAAAGCCTTGCTCATGCAACGGCGGCATTGGCCCATCGCAGAGCAGGGACAGTGGCTGGGCAGCGTGGTGCGCGGGCACATCGCCTACTACGCCGTTCCCGGCAACATCCAGGCTGTGCCGGCATTCCGGAAACAGGTTACGCGGCACTGGGGCCGGGCGCTGCGACGCCGGAGCCAGCGCCATCGCCTGACCTGGGAGCGGATGGGCCGGCTCGAAGCACGGTGGCTCCCTCCCGCCCGCATCACGCATCCCTGGCCGAACGTCCGATTCGACGCCCGCACCCAAGGTAGGAGCCCAGTGCACTAGCAGTGCACGCTGGGATCTGTGCGGGGGGCCGCCCGCAAGGGCGGTCCCTACCGCGATTGCTCGACGCGGATATCCGCGACTTCTTCGGCCAGCTGGATCGGGTCTGGCTGCGGAAGTTTCCCGGGCACCGGATCGCGGACAAGAGGGTCCTGCGGCTGATCGGCAAGTGGCTGGCCGCGGGGGTCATCGAGGACGGGATCTGGTCGGAGACGGTGGCAGGCTCACCGCAGGGAGCATCGGTATCGCCGCTGCTCGCCAACGTGTACCTGCACCATGTCCTCGACCTGTGGGCCGACTGGTGGAGAAGCCGGTTCGCGCACGGTGACGTGATCATCGTGCGCTGGGCCGACGACTTCATCGTCGGGTTCGAGCACCGCGACGACGCCGAGCGGTTCCTGGAAGAGCTTCGTGGCAGGTTCGCGAAGTTCGGGCTGGAACTACACCCCGGCAAGACCCGGCTGATCGAGTTCGGGCGGCACGCCGCCCGCAACCGGGCAGCCCGGGGTGAGGGGAAACCGGAGACGTTCGCCTTCCTAGGGTTCACGCACATCTGCGCGACCACGAAGAGCGGGCGGTTCTGGGTCAGGCGCAAGACCGACTCGAAACGGATGCGGGCGAAGCTCATGACGGTCAAAGACCAGTTCAGGCAGCGCCGGTACCTACCCCTCCCGGACCAGGGAAAATGGCTGGCCAGCGTGGTGCGCGGGCATCAGGCCTACTACGGCGTGCCCGGCAACTACAGAGCGGTTCATGCCTTCCGCACCCAGGTGACCCGGCACTGGCACCAGGCGCTGCGGCGCCGCAGCCAGAAAACCCGGCTCACCTGGGCCCGGATGAACCGCCTCGTGACCCGGTGGCTACCCCCAACCCGCATCGTGCACCCATTCCCGGAGGTGCGCTTCGCCGCCACACACCCAAGGTAAGAGCCCAGTGCGGTAATCCCGCACGCTGGGATCTGTGCGGGGGGCCGCCCGCAAGGGCGGTCCCTACCGCGACACTATCCCGGACGCATAAAGGGACGCAGAGGCTCGGCCCTCGGCCCGGCTTACGCCAGGTCAAACTCCCCGTCTCGCACCCCGGCGATGAACGCTTCCCACCCAGCCGGGGTAAAGACGAGTTCCGGCCCTCCCGGGTCCTTCGAGTCACGAACAGCAACGATGCCAGGCGGATTGACCGCCGCCTCCACGCAGTTGCCGCCATCGGTGCCGCTATAGCTTGACTTGCGCCACCTGGCGCCGGTCAGGTCCATGCCTCCGCACATCCGTCGCACACAGCGACCACCCAGCCCACCCGGGAGAATCAACTATGACCGAGCCCAGCACCGCCGCGACCGCTCACTACGACGCCGAGCACATACGCGCGATCCAGGCCGGGCTGGCCGCCTGCGGCCTGACCACGCACCTGACCGACGCCCGCGCCGGCCTCGACTTAACCGCGACCCTCAGCCCCTCCCGCATGCGCAGAGCCGAGTTCTTGGGTCGACGACGAGGGCTACGCCGAACTCCGCTACTGGTATCCGCCCGGCACTCCGCCAGCCGAAATCACAGCCACCGCCCTCCGTGCCCTGCAAGCCGTCACCACCACCCCGCCCGACCCGGCCCGTGCCTCACATCAGGCTCGCCATCCGGCCGTAGTTGCCCAATGACGGCAGTCCGTCGCGAAACGGGATCGCATATGAGCAGACAGTCCCGCCCTAGCTAGCCGGATCTGCAACGGTGCGGGAAGCGCCGTGCTCGTGCCGGAGGCATCGCCTTGCCCGTGTTTGTCCGGCTTGGCGGTCGACTCAAGGTACTGAAGGCTTGCCCGCCTGGGCGTATTGTGGCGGGCCGGTGGACACGGGTAGCGAATGCCTCGATACTATTCCTGGGTATCTGGGTGGCTTCATGCCCTTGGCCGACAAACGGGTGAGTTGGAGGTCGGGGTGGTCCAGCGCCCGCCTATCACCCTGGGGGGCAATGCTATGCGTGGCGTTATCGGAGGGCCCGAGTGTGCGGGGCTCGCGACGGCCGAAGCGACCCAGATCGTTTCCTCAGGTCCGAGTAGGACGATAGATTACCGCGCTGAGCGAGGGCCGGCGTAGTTTCCGCGTCGAGGGGGCCATGGTTGAGTTGGCGATCGAGGTTTCAATAAACGATCACAAGACGTTTCGGCCGTGGAGCCGGACTGGGTGGCCGTCGCCGCATCGCACAACAGACGCAAGCTTCGACGGGCGCCGAGCCGCCGTCTGCGAGGGGCGAACGTCGGTTACCCATCGGTTGCCAGTGTCTCCAGCCCAATATGACGGATCGAGTGCATCAAGCTCATTTAGCCTCGACAGGGGAAGTCAAGAGAGCAGCTCTGACACAAGGGGGACGTAATGTTGTTCGGTGGCCCAATAGTTAATGATCCGGAGAACGCGAACGCGATCGATGCGCTCCAGCGCCGGCTCACGGAGAACCCGAACGTCATGCCATTTATAGGGGCTGGGCTTTCTCACCCCTTTGGGTATCCGGACTGGCTCGAATTTCTTCAACAGGGCGCCGACTCGGTTGGCAAGAGAAGCGAGATCGACGATCTTGTTGGTCAAGGTGATTACGAGTCTGCGATGAGCGTTATTCATAGAGAACTCGAAGGCATCCCCTACTTCGACTTTCTGCGCAACACTTTCGGCCTGCGGGAGGCTAGTGCCGCGACATGGGATGCTGCGGTGCGATTCCTCCCAGCGATGCCGAGGACTCCTATAGTGACGACAAATATCGATGGCGTGCTGGAGCAAGTGTTTAAAGAGCACGGGTCGCCGTTGGAAGTGATCGTAGGGGCTCGGCGTGATCGCATTCGTGTCGCGATCGAAGAAAAGCAACGATGTCTAATCAAGTTGCACGGAGACTATCGTGATCAGGCTGATCAGATTCTGACCCTGGAAGACTATGAGCGACACTATGGCAGTGATACACGTGCCGCTCGCAAGCAGCGGCCATTCTTGGGAATAGTGCAGAACCTGCTAGCTGGTAATTCTTTTCTATTTCTTGGTTTCAGAATGGAGGAGCGGACAAGGAAGCTGCTGCAGTCTATAGCAGAGGGGGGTGGGCTTCACTCTCATTGGATTGTCTTGCCACGCTCGCCGCAACCCGGATATAGGGATCGAGCAAAGGAGCTAGGGCGTAACAGCGTTCGAACGCTTTGGTACGATGAGGGGCGTTATGAGCATATTGGAGCGTTCTTGCATTGGTTCACGTGCACGGCTGCACCGGAAGGCTCTCCCTTGCGTCGTTTCTACTCTGCGGTTGCAAACGGAGAATACTCGGCTGCGCTTTCGGCTGGCGCGGAGGCCATCAGCAATGGATTCGAGGATCCTGCGCTGACCTGGAACATTTCGGTTGCAAATGAATTTGCTGCCCGTGAGTTGCTTGGCCAAGGAAGCCTCGACCAAGGCATACGACTGCTCGGGAAGAGCATTGCAGGCCATGAGAACGAGACGCAGTCGGCCGTGGCGCTACAGTGGGCAGTCTCTTACGCGCTCAATCTGACACCGGAGAGAGCGGATGAGCCAGCAGAGGTGACGGCGAGCACTCTGGAGACTCTCAGCCTTCTTCGAGAGGCAGTAGTAAATCCTAGTCCCGACTTGCTAAGCGGTGCCAACTATCAGCGAGCGTCAAAGAGCGGTGTTGCTGAAGCCTTGAGGACACTTTGTCTCCTGAGTCAGATGTGGCAGGGCAATGTCAATGAAGGCGAAATGTTCAGCGGGGACTCATTGGCAGAGAATGCCCGCGGCGCCGCGATGTTGCAGCAAACGTTTTCTGCCCGAGCCGCTGGGGCAGACGGCCGCCTCCGGAGAGTCAAGAGGCTATATTATCAGAATCGAGCTAGGCAGGAAGAGGCCAAGTTCAAGAAGGCAAGGCTCGCTTTTGCAGGGCGCCAGGTGGCTTTACTTAATGATCTGAAGACTAAGAGAAAATGGTATGACGATCATTGAACACCTTGGCCCGAGTTTGGCTCGATTAGGTCGGCGCGTTCGCCTGCCTCCTAGACTCAAGCCATTGCTCGGAAAAATCGTTCCAGGCGTATTGGTACCTTTCGTAAAGCTTCTCTATTTCTCCCATCTCCAGCTTCTCAGGCGGCCGGGTTGCCACCAGGTACTCCAAATCTTCTTGAAGGCGGTAAAAACGATGCTGCGCCTCTTCGGCGAGCACCCATCTAGATCGCCAGTTAAAGAATGGCTCCACCGCATTGATGACGGTTGTAAGCGCCACGAGGGAAAAGCCTAGCCCTGCCCAGAATGAGAGATTCTGGAGGCCCAGAATTATAGTAGCTGCCCCAAGCATGAGCAAAGACAGCATCTTCGTTCCCGACGAAAGCAGCCGGAATCTCTCTTTTCGTGTTTTTGAGTAGCCATTGGCGCTCAGCGTCCAAGACCGAAGCAGCTGAGCCGTGTTATAGGGAGAAAGACCTGCCGGAATCTCGGGGATTGCAGTCATACCTAGTTACCTCTCATCTCCGAAGATATATCCTGCGGTAGGAGCATTAATTGATATGTAACATTGTAGAGCGAGCAGTGAACCGGGACCTGCTGAAGGTGTGCCGGGACCGGCGCGGCGACGTGACCCGGTTCTGCTGCGACACCTGAATCTGGGCCCAGCGCCAAGACGCAACCGTGATGGGGAACTGGCGGCACGACTGGCCCGAAGTGCTCGAAAAGAAGGCGCTGGGGCCGGGAACCGAAGCCAGGGAAGCGCCGTCCAACTTCTTGCGGCCCATCGGGGGAGGGCCGCACCAGCGTGAACGGTCCGCTTCAGAACCCGACCAGGAATGAGGTGGGCGATGGGCGTCCGGGACCGCCGGGCCCGCAGCGCGGGACGCCGGGGCTGGCTGTGCGCGGCCGTGGCCGCCGCAGCGGTCAGCCTGTCCGCCTGCGGAAGCCGTAAGCGCGACCGCGGCCGGGACCGCCGCGACCGCGACCGGGACCGCCGCGTCCACCGGGTCCGCCAGCCAGATGCGGGCGGCCGGGCGCGGGATGTTGTGCGCGGCCGCCGGGTCGGTGGACCGGCTGACGGTCAGCCGGGTGAACTCCATTCCCGGCAATCATCCGCGTTTCTCATTCCCGGCAACGGTCGCGGTCGGCGGTGCCGCGCAGGCCCGCGCCG